>Ga0114968_10000071_pt1 | contig 82749 bp, 84 predicted proteins | sample M_130807_EF_Meta_FD_87020 | JGI IMG/M metagenome (GOLD analysis project Ga0114968, IMG submission 87020) | Freshwater microbial communities from Lake Montjoie, Canada to study carbon cycling - M_130807_EF_MetaG | ecosystem: Environmental > Aquatic > Freshwater > Lake | place: Lake Montjoie... | reverse complement strand
CTAGATGACACTCGCACGCGAACCGTCCTGGGCTCATTTCTTTTTGAAGGCGATGCAGTCGGAAAGCCGACGGGCGTCCTCTCGGGCGGCGAGAAGACTCGCTTAGCCTTGGCTTGCCTTGTGGTGTCAGGCGCAAACGTGCTGTTGCTCGATGAGCCCACCAACAACCTTGATCCTGCCAGCCGGGCCGAGGTGCTCAATGCCCTAGCCGGGTACACGGGAGCGGTGGTTCTCGTGACGCACGATCCTGGCGCAGTCTCAGCACTGTCTCCGGAGCGTGTGCTCCTTCTTCCCGATGGAGATGAAGACCTCTGGAATGAGGGCTATGCCGACCTGGTTGAACTAGCGTGAGCGACGGGAGCGATCATGACACCTATCCGCATTGAGCGATCAGGACCGTTGCTGACCGTTGTGCTGGACAATCCCGATCGCAGAAATGCCCAGACGCCAAGCCTGTGGACGCAACTGGCAGCGGTCCGCAACCAGATTGATCTTGACGTGCGCATCGTGGCGATCTGGGGCGAAGGTCAGAGTTTTTCGGCGGGTATGGACCTTCGTCTTTTGTCGCCGGAGGGAATCCCGGGGGAGGTGTCTCCCTTTCACAGCGACCACGTGGATCCGGATTCCTTCATTCGCGAGGCGCAGAAGGCTTTCTCCTGGTGGCGTGAAGTGGACCCCATCACGATTGCATTGGTGCACGGGCACGCCATTGGTGCCGGGTTCCAATTGGCCCTGGCGTGTGACCTGAGGGTGGTGGCTCCCGATGCGCAGTTCGCGATGCGTGAGACGTCGCTCGGACTCGTACCTGACCTGGGCGGCACCCGCCCACTTGTCGAAGCGGTGGGGTATCCACGGGCACTGGAGATATGCGCCACAGGGAGATTCGTCGACGCGGATGAGGCCATGCGGATCGGGCTTGCCAATGCCGTCGTACCGCGCGAACACTGGGCGGGATGGTTGGAGAAGTCGATGGCACCGGTACTTGCAGCCCATCCGAGCGCGGTTTCTGCTCTCAAGCATCTGCTCAATGGAGCAGCCGGGAATGGAGATCAGCTTGATCGCGAACGCGAAGCTCAGCTCTTGCGACTCGCGGCGATGATGCGCCCATGAGTGGTCATGCGAACTGGGAGGCCTATCGGTCATTCGCGACCAATCGCCCGACACGAAAAGGCGGTGTGGACGGCGCGCTCGTGCGCCGAGTCTTCACATATGCGCGTCCTTATCGCGGTGTCATAGCCATCTATGTCGTCACACTGGTATTCACGTCACTTTTGAGCGTCGCGCAGCCGCTCATGATCCCTCGACTGGTCGATCAGGGAATCCTCAAGGGCAACGCTGGCGTTGTGACAGTGATGGCAGTCCTGATCGCACTGCTTGCGGTTGTCGACGCCGGATTGGGACTCGTTGGCCGATATTTCTCCTCGCGGATTGGCGAGGGTTTGATCTTCGATCTGCGCACGGAGGTGTATGACCATGTGCAGCGTCAGTCGGTGGCATTCTTCACGCGAGCCCAGACTGGGGCTCTCATTTCTCGTCTCAACAGTGACGTCATCGGTGCGCAGCAGGCATTCACGTCGACTCTGGGTGGAGTTCTCGGCAATCTCATCTCCGTCATCATTGTTCTGGTGACGATGTTCCTTCTGTCGTGGCCGGTCACGGTGGTCTCACTTCTTCTCGTGCCACTGTTCTTGCTGCCGGCCCGTTGGATGGGTCGACGATTGCAGGGACTTACTCGCGAGCAGATGTCGGTCAACTCAGACATGAGCTCGCAGATGACGGAGCGATTCAACGTCTCTGGAGCACTCTTGGTCAAGCTCTTTGGCCGACCTGGGGATGAAGCTGCGCTGTTCTCTGGCAGAGCGGCCCGTGTGCGAGATATCGGCGTGCGGATAGCCATGGCGAACCGCTGGTTCTTCACCGCTCTGACCCTCGTTGCTGCCTTGGCAACTGCCATCGTCTACGGGCTCGGTGGCAACCTTGTCGTCAGAGGTGCGTTGACGATCGGAACCCTTCTGGCGCTCGTAGGACTCCTAGCTCAGCTCTACGGCCCACTCACCGGCTTGTCCAACGTTCGGGTTGACGTGATGACCGCGCTCGTGAGCTTTGAGCGGGTCTTCGAGGTACTCGATCTGCAACCCATGGTGGCTGAGCCCAGTCATCCAGAGGCTCTGCCTGATGGACCCCTGTCGGTGACCTTCGCGCACGTGGGATTTCGATATCCGAGACCCGAGGAGGTCTCGCTAGCCAGCCTGGAATCGATCGCTCGAGATCAAGCGGCGGGGGAGGCTGGACCGGTGCTCACGGATGTCTCGTTCGATGTGCAGGCGGGGACCCTCACCGCGCTGGTGGGCCCATCGGGTGCCGGAAAGACGACCACGGCCGGACTCTTGTCGCGTCTGTACGACGTGACAGAAGGCTCAGTCCGGCTCAGCGGTCTCGATGTTCGCAAGGTCAGACTTGAGGTTCTTCATGATGCTGTCGGTGTCGTCACGCAGGATGCCCATCTCTTCCACGACACCATTCGTGCCAATCTCCTGTATGCCCGACCTGATGCGAGCGAGCGAGAGCTGTTGGAGGCCTGTAACGCTGCTCAAATCGGAGGACTCATCGCGGCTCTGCCTGAGGGCCTTGACACGGTTGTCGGTGATCGTGGCCACCGACTCTCCGGCGGCGAAAAGCAGCGTGTCGCCATTGCCCGGCTGCTTGTCAAGGGGCCACGGGTCGTGGTGCTGGATGAGGCGACAGCACATTTGGATAGCGAGAGCGAAGCCGCTGTCCAGCGTGCTCTGGACAATGCGCTCGAGGGACGAACGTCGCTCGTGATTGCTCATCGTTTGAGCACTATTCGACGAGCTCATCAGATTGTGGTGCTGGTGGCCGGGTCCGTGGTTGAACGCGGTACGCACGACGAACTTCTAGCGGCCAATGGCGTCTACTCAGACCTGTACCGAACACAGTTTTCCGAGCAGACACCTATGGGTGGCGGGTAAGTCCTCCGTCAATGCGAATCAGGGTCCCGGTGATGTAGGACGCAGCGGGACTCAGAACAAATGCGGCAACCTGGCCGAACTCGCGGGGCTCCCCATAACGGCCCATCGGTATCGCGCCTTGCTGGCGGGTTCGTGCGTCGTCACCGAGTGCGGCATCAATCTCAGCTATTCGATCCGTGGCTATGCGACCGGGTAGTAGCCCGTTGACGCGGCTTGCGAGGGGTGCAACTTCATCGGCCAGGTCCTTGATGAGCATTGCGAGTCCGGGCCGAAACCCATTGCTGGCCCCCAGCCCGGTGATGAGCTCGACGGCCGACGTGGACAGGACCCACGCGATGCTGATCGACGTCCCCGAGTCCAGCAGAGTCCTCGCCATTCGAAGCCCGCCGAGAAACACCGTGTCGAAGGCATCTCGCCATTGCGCATCGGTGACGTGCATGGCCGTCCCCGGAGGAGGGCCACCACCGCTGATGAGGGCACCATCGACCCGGCCGAAGGTGGATCTTGCCCGATCAATCGCCTCGTCGGGGAGATGACTATCGCTGGTGTCGCCCCTCAGTACGGTGGCATGCGTCCCCAACGTCACTGCTGCTGCGGCAAGTGAGTCCTGATCACGGCCGACAAGTACGACACGTGCGCCCTCGGCGACCAAAGATTGGGCGGTGGCATACCCCAACCCGCGGCTTCCACCGGTGATGATGAAGACCCGGTCGTGCAGTCCTAAATCCATGTCCCAGCTCCCTTTGTCTACAGCTCGCGTGTGTCCACAGCATTACCGCGGTCTCCGCGGGCTTCACGCCGAAGGAAAAAGAACCAGCCGCTCACTGATACGAGTGCAAAGAGAAGCCATTGCACGGCGTAGGAGATGTTGCGACCCTCGTCTACTTCAGGTGTGGGTAGAGCAGTCACCCCATTTTGCGCGGGCGTCACGAGTTGAACATACGCCGGCAGGCTCCGGGCGAGAGAAGGCAAAGAACCTAACGTCACCGATGACACTTGCCCTTGAGGTAGTCCCTGCTGGGCCGGCTCGTTCTCGTATTCGCGAAGGTATCCGGTGATATCGACCACGCCCATGTCGGGCTCGGGGGCCTGCACCTGTGACGTTGCCGTTGACTGAGCTGGGATCCAGCCTCGGTTGATCCACAGGTCCGCGCCAGACACGGTACGAAAAGCGGTCATGACCCAGAACCCGTTCGTCGCGTTCAATGGTCGACGCCTCACCAGCACCTCAGTGTCAGTCCGCCATTGACCTCTGGCGCTGACTCGGTGCCATTGGAGAGCCGTGGTCATTCCCTCCGAGAGGGCGGCCTCAACCGACGTGGGGGTGGTTTCCAAGGACTGGGCCAGAGTGATGCGGTCGACTCGCTTGTCCTGGGCGCGTGCCCACTGCCACCGACTCAGGAACCCGAAAGCGACAATCACCATGACAACAACGACTGTGAACGAGACCCACCTTCGCGTGCGGAGAAGGGCGATCACGCTTGCACTCTAAGTCAGCGGTCGGAGCCGTATGGAATCGTGGTGCTCGTCGATGGCAAGGCTCGCTGCGGTTCCGTGGGAATGCCCATGGAGCCAGGCTCGTCGTTCTCTCGGCCAGCGTTGGCTGCCACCACCGCGAGGTAGGGCAGGGCCACAGCTCCGGCAATGAAGACCCAACGAGGCCAGCCCGGGACCACGATCGCAGCCAGGACGCAGACCGTCCTCACCCCCATGCTGATGAGATAGCGCCGGGTCCGTCCCGTCTGCTCCTGAGACAGGCCCCGCTGAGCGTCGGTGATCGTGTGGACCTCGTCCTGATGGCTGCTCACGAGCCCACGTTAGGCCAAGATGTCCCGCAGCGCTCGGGGACGAGCGTCACCATGCAGCGGCCGTGGCCGCCCGAAGGAGGAATTGTGGTCAACCGGACATATGCCGTGACCGAGCTCGTGGGCACCTCGTCGGAAGGTGTGGACGCCGCCATTCGCAGCGCCGTTTCGCGTGCCTCAGAAACGATCGGCAAAGTGGACTGGTTCGAGGTGGTTCAGGTCCGCGGCTACGTCCGAGATGGCGATGTCGATCACTTTCAGGTGACGATCAAGGTGGGCGCTCGTTTGGAGGATTCATGAGTGGCCTTGCCTTCGTGACGGGCGCAAATCGAGGCATTGGCCTGGCGACAGCGCTGCGCCTGCGCGAGTCGGGATTCACGGTCGTCGTAGGGTCGCGCAGCGGTCAGGCCCCGGAGGGCTTGCTGGCCGTCCCCTTGGACGTGAGTGATCCCGCCAGCATCGTGACTGCCATATCTGCAGTAGAGGAGGCTCACGGAAGTATCGAGGTGTTGGTCGCCAACGCGGGAATCACCAGGGACACACTGCTGATGCGAATGTCGGACGAGGACATTGACCTCGTGCTGCAGACGAACCTCGCAGGAAGCATTCGACTCGCACGGCAAGTTCTTCGCGGAATGCTGAAGGCACGACGGGGACGCATCATTTTTGTGTCGTCGGTGGTGTGGGCCTTGGGATCTGCAGGACAGGTCAATTACGCGGCCTCCAAGGCCGGTCTTGTGGGCGCCGCGCGTTCGCTTGCGCGCGAAGTTGGCTCTCGCGGCATCACCGTGAATGTTGTTGCTCCGGGTTTCGTCGAGACCGACATGACTGCGGAGCTCGACGATTCGCAGAGAGCGGCGATCCTCTCCAATATCCCTGTCGGTCGATATGCTCAGGCGGCTGAGATTGCGATCGCGGTGGAGTTCCTGTGCCACGCGGGGTACATCACCGGGGCGGTGCTGCCGGTAGATGGCGGTCTGGGCATGGGTCACTGAGCCGTGCAACTGATGTGATGAAGGGGCTTCAATGAGTTTGCTGGAGGGCAAGAGAATCCTCATTACGGGAGTCCTGACCGACCAATCCATTGCCTTCCACGTGGCCCGATTGGCCCAGGAGCAGGGCGCAGCGGTGATTCTGAGTTCATTCGGGCGCACGATGAGTCTGACCAAGCGATCCGCTGGCCGGCTGCCGCGGCCAGCACCGATTGTGGAACTGGATGTCACCAATGAAGACGACCTTGCCGCATTGGCTGATCGTGTACGAGAGCATGTTGATGGGCTAGACGGAGTGGTACATGCCATCGGCTTTGCACCGGAAGCGGCATTGGGTGGCAACTTCCTCAATACGTCGTGGCCTGATGTGAGTGTCGCTCTGCAGGTCTCGGCCTACTCGCTCAAGTCGCTGGCCATGGCGTCATTGCCCCTGATGGGCAGCGGAGGCGCGATCGTTGGTCTGGACTTCGATGCGCAGGTGGCCTGGCCCAAGTACGACTGGATGGGTGTTGCCAAGGCGGCATTCGAGAGCACGGCGCGCTATCTCGCGCGTGATCTTGGCCCCCGAGGTATCCGGGTCAATCTCATTGCTGCAGGGCCGATCCGAACCATGGCCGCAAAGAGCATTCCTGGATTTGATGATTTCGAAGTCGTGTGGCGAACGCGAGCGCCGCTGGCATGGGACCTTGACGATCCAGAGCCGGCGGCTCGTGCCTGCGCAGCGCTGCTGTCGGATTGGTTCCCCGCGACAACCGGCGAAATCATCCATGTGGATGGCGGAGTTCACTCGCAGGGAGCCTGACAACATGCGCCGACTGATCCTCATACGGCACGCCAAGAGCGACTATCCGTGGGGTGTCGATGACCATTTTCGACCGCTCAATGGGCGAGGCAGGCGCGACGCTCCAGTGATCGGACATTGGCTCATGGCGAATATCTCCGTACTGCACCCCCCCTTAGTGATTGTCTCTACCGCCACTCGTGCCCAGTTGACCTGGCGCCTGATCCGCGAACAACTGTCCGAAGGCTGGGCTGGCGGGAACGTGGTCGAAGAGCCGCGGCTCTACGAAACCGATGCCGATGGGGTGGCGAGCGTGGTCGCAGAGGTTCCTGACGCCGTCGACACCGCGGTTGTCATTGGGCACAACCCTGGGCTGTTGGACTTCATCTGCCGATTCGCGGTGCCCGGGGCACTGAAGCAGGAGGCGACTGCGAAGTTCCCCACGAGTGCACTTGCGGTCCTGACCATGGGCCACACCTGGAATACGTGCACGACATATCCCCTGGACATCGATCAGTTCGCCGTGGCGCGAGCCCAGCGCAAGAACCGGCCTGACCCGGCCTGACCCGGCCTAGGACTCTTGGGATTCTTCGATCTCCTCGCGTGTGATGCCCAGCAGGTAGAGCACAGAATCCAGGTATGGGACGTTGACGGCTGTATCCGCAGCCGCACGCGTCGCGGGCTTTGCGTTGAACGCCACACCAAGCCCAGCTCTGGTGAGCATGTCAATGTCGTTGGCACCGTCGCCAATAGCGATCGTGCGAGACATGGGAATGCCCTCGATGGCTGCGAAGTCCTCCAGAGCCTGCTGCTTCGCCTTACGGTCGATTACCTGCCCCGATAGACCGCCGGTCAAGCGGCCTTCATGGATTTCGAGCTTGTTCGCTCTGACGTGGTCAATTCCGAGTTCGTGGGCGATCGGTGCCACGATCTCGATAAATCCCCCGGACACCAGAGCAATCTTGAAGCCGAGCTTGTTCAAGGTTCGGCAGAGAGTTCGTGCCCCCGGCGTCAGGGTGATTCTCGAACGCACCCTGAGCAGTGCAGCCTCCTCAAGGCCAGACAGCAGCGCAACGCGCGCACGAAGTGACTGCTCGAAGTCAAGTTCACCGTGCATGGCGCGCTCGGTTATCGACTGAACCTCATCGCCGACACCTGCTTCCTCGGCAAGCAGGTCGATCACCTCATGTGCAATCAAGGTCGAATCCACGTCCATCACGACGAGGTGCTGACCCCGCCTGTCAATTTCCTTGCGTTGGACGGCAACGTCACACCCGCTGGATGCGGCGATGGCGGCGAGAGGTGCGCGAAGCGCGTCGACAGAAGCGCCCGAGGCCTCGAACACAATCGCGGTAACCGGGTACGAGGCTATGCGTCGGATTCGGTCGATGTTGCCACCGAGTTCGGCGATCGCTGCGGTCACCTCAGCAAGCGCCTCGGGCTGGAGCGGGGCTCCCATGACTGTCACATGAATGCGGTTCCGGCGGTGCTCCTCATCTGGGGCACCGCCGGTAGTCGTCGACACCTGCAGCCCGAGGGATTGACCAACGTCCTGGAGGTCGCGAAGGAGCTGTGCCTCGCCGGCATGATCAACATTGCCCAGAAGCACGGCGAGCACCAGTCGTCCTCGGACAACCAATTGTTCGACGTCGAGGACCGTAACGCTGTGATGCGCCATGGCGGCGAAGAGGGCGCTGGTGACCCCGGGCCGGTCGTCCCCGGCAAGGGTGGCCATCACGGTTCGGTCGGATATCACCTGCGACACGCTAACCAAGGAGCAGGCCATCTGACGCTTAGGGTGGGGCTGTGCCTCTTGTGGACCTTCGCTCCGTCACGGTGCGCCGCGGCAGTTCCCTGCTTCTGGACTCAGTCGACCTGGCCATCGCTGAGGGTGAACGCTGGGTGATCATCGGTCCCAATGGAGCAGGCAAGACCACGCTTATGCAGGTCATGTCGGGACGGTTGTTTCCCACCTCAGGAGAGGTATCAATTCTTGATGAGGTTCTAGGGGCGACGGATGTCTCCGTCCTTCGTCAGCGGATTGGTTGGGCGAGCTCAGCTCAGATGGTGTCGTTTCCTCCGGGGGAGGCCGTCGTCGACGTTGTGGCGACCGGTGCTTTTGATGTCACCGGACGGTGGCGAGAGAACTACGAGCCCACGGACCTGCGGCGAGCTCACGCACTGATGCAGCAATGGGGTATCGACGACCTTGCGACGCGAACCTTCGGAACCTTGTCGGAGGGTGAACGCAAGCGCACCATGATCGCCAGGGCGCTGATGCCCGATCCGGAACTTCTTCTGCTCGACGAACCGGGTGCCGGGCTGGATCTCGCCGGCCGCGAAGACCTCGTGGCGCGCCTGTCGTACCTGGCCCACGATCCCCTCGCGCCAGTGTTAGCGGTCATCACGCACCATGTGGAGGAGGTGCCGCCAGGGTTCACGCATGCGTTGGTTCTTCATGCTGGTCGCGTACTCGCGTCAGGCCTGCTAGACCACGTCGTGACCTCTGACGTGATGTCCCACGCTTTCGCCCTCCCGTTGATCGTCGAGCGCGTTGATGGGCGCTATTGGGCCAGACGCCGGACAGCCGGGTGACGCCGGAAATCGTGTTGGCGCTGGTGGCGGCCGGTGTGTGCGGAGGCGCCATCAATGCTGCGGTTGGTTCCGGAACACTCATCACGTATCCGGTGCTCTTAGCCGCTGGGATCGCGCCGGTTGCCGCGAATGGTTCGAATACCACCGGACTCTCACCGGGGTCGTTTGCGTCCGCGTGGGCGTACCGGGACGAGTTGCGACCTCGCTTGCGGCAGTTGGCGGTACCCGTCACGGCCTCTGTTCTCGCGGGGGCAGTCGGCGCGGGTCTGGTGGTGGCCCTGCCATCACGAGTCTTCGTCGCAGTAGTGCCCTTTCTGGTTGCGATGGCGACTCTGCTGATTGCCATTCAGCCTCTGATCAAGAGGTGGAGCCGCGATCAGCAGACAGCAGGACGACACACGGTCTGGCCATGGACCGCGCTGGTTGGTGTCTACGGAGGGTATTTCGGTGCAGGTCAGGGAATCATGCTGATGGCGATACTTGGCGCGCGCTACGACCGAGACTCTCAAGTCTGCAACGGCGCGAAAAATCTCCTCGCTGCATGCGCCAACGTGTCTGCGGCCGTGGTCTTTGCGCTCTCCGGATCCGTCGTGTGGCTGGCCGCCCTCTGCATCGCGGTTGGTTCAGTGCCCGGTGGATACATCGGAGGTCGACTGGCGCGGAAGCTTCCGTCGTGGGCGCTACGCGTGCTCGTCGTAGCGATCGGATGCATAGCGACCACCTACCTATTCGTGCGGCTGTGGTCGTGACCTATGTGCGATGTAGCGTGACGTCATGACTCGCAGTGTAAGGATGCTGGTCGTCGGAATCGCCTTCGTGGTTGCCGGTGTGGTCCTTGACGGTGCCGGTGTAGTGCTGTGGTCGTCTGTTGATTCTGATGGACGGATCGTCGCGCCGCTGGGAGTCATTGATGCAGGTGAGGCGCGCACCTTGGTGGTGGACATTGATCGATATTCGGCAGTTCCTGCTGCGCTTCAGACGTTGGGTGACAATCGCTTGGCGGTGCAGGCGACCCAAAGGGTCTTCCTTGCCGTTGGCAGCACTCCGAATGTGGACGATGCTTTGCGCGGGTCAACGTATGTTGTTGCCAATGCGGCGGGTGCCGGCTGGCAGGCGACTGAGGTGCCGGGGCAGGGGGCGCCTAGCGACCTCACGCGTCAGACATTTTGGTGGGGATTCGCCGATAGTGACCAACCTGAGATTGGCATCCCTGATGTGCGCCCGGCGACCGTGGTGATCACCGGTCCGGCAGGGCTTGGCGTGGTTGACCTCAGCGCAGTCTTTGCCATCCGTGATTCGCAATTGATTCTCGCGATCCTCGGGGGCACCGGATTCGCGCTTTTGGTTTCCGGTGCAGTCATGATCGTCCTGTGGGCTCGTGGTGGCCGCAGTCAGGTCAGTGGAGGAACATGACACAGGATCGATATGTGACAGTCCCGAACGCGCTGAGCCTGCTCAGACTCATCGGCGTTCCGGTGTTTCTCTGGCTCGTTCTCGTCGAGCATGCGGACATATGGGCATTCGCGCTGCTGGTGGTGTCCGGAGCGACCGATTGGCTTGATGGCTATCTGGCGCGTCGATTGGATCAGGTCTCCAGGGTTGGGGCATTACTGGACCCGTTGGCCGATCGGCTCTATATAGGGGCCACCCTTCTCGGACTCGCCCTGCGAGCGCTCATCCCGTGGTGGTTGGTGATCGTGCTGGTCGCCAGAGAGCTTGTACTGCTTGCCCTCCTTCCCGTCTTGCGGCGACACGGCCGAGTGGCCCTTCCCGTCACGTTTGTGGGCAAGGCAGGCACATTCGCGCTCCTGTGGGGGTTTCCGTTGTTACTGCTGGGGTCGCTGCCGTCGGGCTGGGGCACCGCTGCGATGACGCTCGGCTGGGCCTTTGCTCTCTGGGGTGTCCTGCTCTATTGGTGGGCTGGCCTTCGCTACGTGCATCAGGCCCGATCACTGACCGCCGCCACCCCGCTGGGGTCCTAAGGGCAAGCCCGCTCCTCCGTTAGAGTTCACGCAGCCCCCCGGAAGGAGTTTTGCGTGTACCCCGAGGACCTTCGCTTTACCCCGGAGCACGAATGGGTTCGCCTCCTGGCATCTGGGAACGTGGCCTTCGGCATCACTCACTTCGCTCAGGAGGCGTTGGGTGACATCGTTTACGTGTCGCTACCCAAGCCGGGGTCAAAGGTTGTGGCGGGGGACTCGTGCGGCGAGGTCGAGTCGACAAAGAGTGTCAGCGACATCTATGCGCCCGTGACCGGCCACGTTGTGGCCAGCAATGCCGAACTTGATGACAGCCCCGAGACGGTGAACACCGATCCTTACAACTCCGGCTGGATGGTGGAAGTTCGGCCAGAGGACCCGTCCGCGATCGAAGGGCTTCTCACGGCAGACGCTTATCGGGACCTGGTCGAGAAGTCCGCATGATCTGCAGGGAATGCGGCTATAGCAATGATCCACAGGATCGCTTCTGTGGGTCATGCGGTGCAGCAATTCCTGTCTCGATGGACGTTCCTGACGCGATCACCACGATCATTCCGGCCATTGCGAGTACCGCCACCGGTCCTCTCGTGGCCATGTCTGCCGGTCGCATGGCCGGTCTCCCCGCGGGAGACGCGATGCTCGTAGTGCATCGAGGACCTGGCGAGGGCACGGAGTACATCCTTCGGGCAGCCGATGGAGTCCATGCCGTCGGTCGCGCGCCGGAAGCTGCCGTGTTCCTAGACGATGTCACGGTGAGCCGACGGCACGCCGAGTTCCGCTGCGGCGCCCAGGGTTGGAGTGTTCGTGATTCCGGGTCGCTGAACGGCACCTACGTCAATCGAACACGCGTGGACGACCGCGCTCTGCGAGGAGGCGATGAAGTTCAAATAGGAAAGTTCAGATTCGCCTTTCTTGTATCTGCAGAACAGGTCACATGAGCCAAGAGTCGGTCAGTGGGACGGTCAGCATCGGGGAAGTCCTGAGCATGCTGCGTCGTGAATTCCCCGACGTATCCATCAGCAAGATCCGGTTCCTCGAAGCAGAGGGACTGGTGTCACCCCAGCGCACGGCGTCCGGGTACCGCCGGTACGGTCAAGCCGACATCGATCAGTTGCGGGCTGTGTTGACGATGCAGCGGGATCAATACCTGCCGCTCAAGGTGATTCGCGAGCAAATCCTCGAGGGCGGACCGGATGATCTCGGACCGGTGGCCGGAACTGGTTTGCAAGCAAGTGACTTTCGCCCTGGCGCCGGAAGGGTGCGGCTGACCCGCGAGGAACTTGGTGAGCACGTCGGACTGCAGCAGGACTTCCTCGCCCAACTTGAGGGCATCGGACTCTTGGTGGCTACCCCTGCGGGGCATTACGACGAGGACGCGCTGGCTGTGGCGTCCCTCGTGTCGCGCCTGTCGGTGTTCGGTATCGAAGCCCGTCACCTCAGGCCTTTTCGAGTGGTGGCTGACCGCGACACGGGCCTCGTGGAACAGATGGCCACGCCCTATAGCCAGAACCGAGGCAGGGACGGCCAGGCCAGGGAGCGGGAGACCGTGAGGGAACTTGCGGCGTTGTGCATCCAACTCCATGCTGCCCTGCTGCGTGCAGAGCTCATGCGCCTGGGGCGTGCCTGACCGGTCTTCGTGGACCTCGGTCCCGGGATACGCTGATGGGGTGCGCGCGCTAGAGGTCATCGGGGTCCGAGTCGAGATGCCCTCGAACAATCCGATTGTCCTGCTCCGCGACACCGAATCAGGGAAATTCCTGCCGATCTGGGTGGGGGCTGGCGAGGCGAGTGCGATCGCACTGGCGCAGCAGGGTGTCGTGCCGCCACGTCCGTTGACCCACGACCTGCTTGCAGATGTGATTTCCTCACTTGGTGCATCGCTGTCCGAGGTTCGCATCACGGCACTACGCGATGGGGTCTTTTATGCCGAGCTCGGGCTCAACGACGGCGTCGACGTGAGCGCGCGTCCCTCAGACGCGATTGCGCTGGCGCTGCGCACCGGTTCACCCATCATGGCGGCACTCGAAGTCATCGAGGCGGCGGGCATTGACCTGCCAGAGGATCACGAGGGAGCAGAAGAAGATCAGGTGGAGCGCTTCCGCGAATTCCTGGATCAAATCTCTCCTGAGGATTTTGGGTGACCTCCACCCTCAGGATGAGGTTGAGACTTTGCCCACCGACACGCCGACGGTCAGTTTTGACCACCGGCTATGGCATCCCTAACGTCTGTCTCGCGGCACGGACACTTCCCCGGTGGCCCGCCATCCGATGCGAGGAGATGCAGTGAGCGATCAGGATCAGGGCATGCTGTTTGATGACAGCACCCTGCGGCCGCTGCCGGCAAATATTGGCTATCGCGGCCCGGTGGCGTGTGCTGCAGCCGGGATTACCTACCGTCAGCTCGACTACTGGGCGCGTACAGGTTTGGTGACACCATCCGTGCGAGATGCTGCGGGATCGGGAAGTCAGCGGCTGTATGGCTTCCGTGACATTCTCATCTTGCGCATCGTTAAGCGGTTGATCGACACCGGGGTCTCGCTGCCCAACATCCGCGCGGCTGTCACTCACCTCGAGACCCGCCCAGGCAATGACCTCGCCGGCCTCACCATCATGAGCGATGGCGCCAGCATCTACGAATGCCGCAGCGCAGACGAAGTCGTGGATCTTGTCCGTGGCGGCCAAGGCGTGTTTGGTATCGCTGTGGGCAGTGTGTGGCGTGAGGTTGAAGGGACTCTGGCGACCCTTCCGGGCGAGGAGCCCTCGGGAGTCATTGTCGATCCCACGGGTGCGGCCGACGAACTCGCGGCACGTCGCGCTCGCCGTCGCGCTGGATGACAGGTACCCTCACGATTGCTGACTGACCCCGGGCGGGAGAGATCTGGCTTGCCAGACGCCGAAGGAGCAATCTCCCCGACAACCTCTCAGGCAGAAGGACCGTTCGGGGGAGGCATCTCTGGAAAGTGGGACCTCTGGTCCCCACCGAAGGTGAAAACCGGTTCGCCGGTGAAGCTCTCAGGTTGCGCCTTGGCGTGAAAACAGAGGGGGGATGGGCGCAGCCGCGCTCGTCTCGTCCTGTCTGAGAGGTCACGCCATGGCCCCGTTCTGCGATCGTCATATCGGTCCCAACGCTGCTGATCGTGCGCGGATGCTGGCTGCCGTCGGCTTCGATGATTTAGAGACGTTCACCGAAGCGGTCGTGCCAGACGTCATTCGCTGGCGAGAGGGTCTTGATCTGCCGCTGGCCGCAACAGAGGAAGAGGCGAGCGCTGAGCTCGCCGACCTCGCGGCCCGTAATCGAGTCGTGACGAGTCTGATCGGACTGGGCTACTCCGGTTGTTTCACGCCGGCGGTGATTCGTCGCAACATCCTCGAGAATCCTGCTTGGTACACGGCCTACACGCCGTATCAGCCGGAGATCTCGCAAGGTCGCCTTGAGGCACTGCTGAACTTCCAGACTCTCATCGAAGACCTCGTGGCGTTGCCGATTGCGGGGAGCTCATTACTGGATGAGCCCACGGCGGTCGCTGAGGCGATGGCATTGGCCGTGCGTCACGGTAAGCACTCTCGGGTGATCGTGGATGTCGATACCCATCCGCAAACTTTGGCGGTTCTCAACACCCGCGCGGAGCCAATGGGGGTTGAGCTGGTGGTGGCGAATCTCGACGATGCGCTACCCGACGGAGATGTCAGTGGCGTGATCATCAGTTATCCGGGAACCAGCGGAGCCATCCGCCCGCTGCGACCAGTGATCGAAGCCGCCCATGCCCGCGGCGCTCTGGCTATCGTGACCACAGATCTCCTGGCACTCACTCTTCTTGAGCCCCCCGGCGAGGCAGGGGCAGACGTGGTGGTGGGCTCAGCTCAGCGCTTCGGAGTCCCGTTTGGCTTCGGTGGCCCACATGCGGGCTTTATGGCTGTGCGTTCAGGGCTGGAGCGAAGCATGCCGGGGCGCCTGGTTGGTGTCAGTGTGGATGCCGACGGGCAACCCGCATATCGGCTCGCGCTCCAGACGCGTGAGCAGCACATTCGCCGTGAGAAGGCCACTAGCAATATCTGCACCGCTCAGGTGCTGCTGGCCGTCATCTCATCAATGTATGCGGCCTATCACGGTCCAGATGGACTGACGGAAATCGCACGGCGGGCGCACGGTCTCGCATGCGAGTTCGCTGCCAAGGTGAAGGCGCAAGGCGGGACCCTCGTGAGCGAGCAGTTCTTCGACACAGTGGGGGTCAGCGTGCCCGGCCGCGCCGATTCCATCGTGGCAGCCGCTCTTTCTCGCGGCATCAACATTCGCCGCGTGGACAAGGACATAGTGTCAATTTCCACCGATGAGACATCGCGCGCATCGGATCTTGATGCGGTGCTGGAGTCGCTGGGATATTCCGGATCGCTCACTTCTCACGAGAGGCACGCGGGCATACCCGCATTGCTTCAGCGCACCTCGCCGTTCCTTACTCATCCGGTGTTCCATCGTCATCACAGTGAGACACAGATGTTGCGATACATCAGACGGCTCTCTGACCGCGATGTTGCATTGGATCGAGCGATGATCCCCCTGGGTTCGTGCACTATGAAACTCAATGCCACCACTGAGATGGAACCAATCACGTGGCCAGGGTTCGCCAACATTCACCCCTTCGCGCCGTTGGACCAGGCTGCGGGTTACATGGATCTGATCCGTTCGTTGGAGCGTTGGCTCGTCGAGATCACGGGGTACGGGGCCGTGTCGCTGCAGCCGAATGCGGGATCGCAGGGCGAATTCGCCGGACTGATGGCGATTCGGGGGTACCACCGGTCGCGTGGTGATGGTCACAGGGACGTCTGCCTCATCCCCAGTAGTGCCCATGGCACGAATGCAGCGAGTGCGGTGATGGCTGGCATGCGTGTCGTGGTGGTGGCGTGCGATGAATCGGGCAACGTTGATGTCGATGACCTGCACAGCAAGATCGATGCGCACAGAGTTAATCTCGCGGCTCTCATGATCACCTACCCGTCGACCCACGGGGTCTTCGAGACGGCGGTCGCGGACATCTGTGCCGCGGTCCATGATGCAGGTGGACAGGTCTTTGTCGATGGGGCCAATCTCAACGCGCTTGTCGGCCTGGCTCGACCGGGGCGCTTTGGCGCTGACGTGTCTCATCTCAATCTGCACAAGACATTCTGCATACCGCACGGCGGTGGCGGGCCCGGTGTCGGTCCGACAGCTGCGCGGGAGCATCTGGCTGCCTTCCTCCCATCGCATCCATTGCGACCCGAAGCGGGTCCCTTGGGCCGCGGTCACGCGGATGGGGGAGTGGGGCCGGTGAGCGGCGCACCTTGGGGAAGCGCGGGGATCTTGCCGATTCCGTGGGCTTACATTCGGATGATGGGCGCTGAGGGGCTCACGCTTGCCACTCAGACAGCAATTTTGTCGGCCAATTACGTGGCTATCAGGCTTCGTGACCATTTCCCGGTTCTGTACACCGGAGTGCGCGGGCTAGTCGCGCATGAATGCATTCTTGACGTGCGCCCGATCACCGCCGCGACGGGTGTCACGGTAGACGACGTAGCAAAGCGACTGATCGACTACGGATTTCATGCACCGACCATGTCCTTCCCTGTCGCAGGAACGCTGATGGTGGAACCGACCGAGAGCGAAGGCCTTGACGAACTCGATAGGTTCTGTGACGCAATGATCGCCATCAAACGCGAGATCGATGAAATCGAGCGGGGAACATGGCCGGTGGAGGACAGTCCGCTTCGCAACGCGCCGCACACGGCACAGTGCCTCATCGGCGAATGGAATCACCCTTACCCGGCCGCTCTAGCGGCGTACCCGGTGCCGTCGCTCATGATGGCCAAATATTGGCCACCTGTTCGTCGCATCGACGGCGCATTTGGGGATCGGAATTTGGTGTGCAGCTGTCCGAGTCCGCAGGAGCTGGCGGCGGAATTCGCCTAGGCCCACCCGAGCAGGGCCGCTACAAGGCCCAGCGCGGCACACACCGCGAGGATCCGCAGGGTGGTCTGGCGTAGTCGAAAGACGAGCACGAGTGCCACGACCGATATAGCCAATGACGTGTACTTGACTGAAGTGAGGACGGGAAGTTCGACACTGACCGGGCCCCAGGAGTGCACGTGTACGTCAGCGAAGGCCGTGGCGACGGCGAACGTCACCGCGAGGTTCGCAATGACGCCGACCACGGAGGCCCCGAGCCCCGCAAGTGCATGGCGAAGTGCCCTGTTGTTCCGCAGACGCTCGACATACGGTGCGCCGATGAAGATGAAGAAGAAGCAGGGGAGGAAGGTGACCCACACCGTAAGGGTGGCGCCGCACAGGCCAGCCACAAGCGGGGGGAGTGATCCAGGGTGTTCGTAGGCTGCCACGAAACCCACGAACTCCAACACCAGTAGGAGGGGACCCGGTGTGGTCTCTGCGAGACCCAGGCCGGTGGCCATGTCACCCATGCTGAGCCAGTGGTAATTCTGGACGGCCTGCTGAGCGATGTAGGTCAATACGGCGTACGCGCCACCGAACGTGATGACGGCCGTCTTCGAAAAGAGCAGAGCCTGCTGGGAGTACAGATTTGACGTGCCGAGCACGGCGACGAGCAGCACGACAGGGATCAGCCACAGGATCAGGGCTGCGGTCGCGGCCACGCGTGCGCTCCGTGCGGCAGCGGGGGAGACAGCCATGTCGTCCGCAAGAAGGACGTCGGCTTCCGAATCGAGCATGGGTCCTTCCCCAGCTTTCTCGAGCCACGCGGGACGAATACGACCTATCTGCCAGCCGGCTATCGCTGCACCCGTAATGACCAGGGGAAAGGGCAGGGAGAAGACAGACAGGGAGAGGAACGCGGCCAAAGCGATGAAGATCAAGGCAGCACCATGCAGTGTGCGTCTTGCGATACGAACCATGGCTTGGAGCACCAGCGCTACTACGGCCGCCTGCAGGCCGAAAAGCAACCCGCTCACCCACGTCACCGACCCGAACACCGCGTATACGGCTGACAGCGCCAGCATGACAATGAAGCCGGGGAGGATGAACAACGCACCTGCGGCGACACCACCACGCACGCCGTGCATGAGCCAGCCGAGGTAGGTGGCGAGCTGCTGAGCCTCAGGCCCGGGAAGGAGAAGGCAGTAGTTCAGGGCGTGGACGAACCGCCCATCGCTGATCCATCTGCGGCGGTCGACTACCTCGCGGTGCATCACCGCGATCTGCCCCGCAGGTCCCCCTAGAGAATTGATGCCGATGTAGGCCCACACGCGCATTGCCTCGCGGAACGACACCGGGGCTGGCGGGGTCATGACGGCCTTTCGACGGGTAGCCAGACCCTAGTGGGATGCCAGACGCGGGTCCTATTTCACGACGATCAAGTAGTGCGCAACCTTCTTGCCCGCACGCGTCACGGTGACGGTGGCCTTGCCCTTGGCTACGGCGTAGCCGCCTGCCTGCGCGGTGTACGTGCCGCTGCCCTCGGCGTCTTTGGCGACGAACACCTTCGGATTGCTGGACGTGAAGCGGGCCTGGTCGGAGAACCCGTCAAACAACAGCGCCTGCTCGGGCACCATCGTGACGGTTGTGCCGGATTCGGAGCGCTTGGCATGAAGTGGGCTCCAGGTTGCGGGGCTACCGCCGACCAACGACGGCGACGGACTCGGCGTGGCGTCTGCGGCACTAGCCACGGGTGCTCCCATCAGGGCGATAGAACCGGCAGTTGCAAGGGTGACCAGCATGCGCTTCATGGCGAGCCTTTCACAGGGGTTGGGACGACAGTCGGACGCTTCAGGTGCCACGGACGTTCCCCTGAGCGGATCCTGCAAATGACATAATGCTGATTATCGGCACTAAGACGTGGGGACCGGCTCGCAGGGATGTTCGGGATAGGTAAAGAAATCACGCAGGCAGCCTCCCGCCGGAACCGCCTCACCCGCCCGTCCGTCTCAGCCTCACATCTGTCAAGGGAGGCAACTGTGTCTGAATCCATGCGGGGAACTCGTCTGGGAGCCATCAGTTACGAGCGTGAGGAGCGTGTCGCTCCAGCCGAGCGCTTGCCTACGGCCTATGAGTGCCCAGTCGGCCACCGCAGTCTGGTTCCCTTCTCTGTTGAGGCCCTAGAGGCAGAGATCCCCTATGACTGGACGTGCCGGTGCGGGCGGCCGGCAACCCGTCCCCAGCACGTCAATCTCCAGGTGAAACCCGAGCGGCATGTGCGCACCCACTGGGACATGTTGCTTGAGCGGCGCACCATTGCCGACCTCGAGGAACTGATGTCCGAGCGTCTCGCGCTGCTCCATGCCCATCAGGCCGAGGTCGAGGCTGAGGCCAAGCTGTTGCGCCGTAGCGCCTAGGCACGGCATCGGGGTGCTCTACCTGCCCAGAGCTCGCGTGTCGCCGTCCTCAGCGTCCGGGGCCGGCGGTGGCGAGTCCGGTGGAATCACCTGGCCCTGCACGACGTCACCGGCGGCGCGGACATCGAACGGACTCACTCCCGGCATGCGCACAGACATGGCCCGGGTCGTGAGCCAGGCACCGCCCCAGGCGATGGCCAGCCGCCGGGTGGGAGGAAGGATGAGGACAAGGCCGACCACGTCGGTGAGCAGGCCCGGAATGGCCACCAAAAGCCCTCCTAGGAGCATGACAGCCGGCCCGGGGTGCACAGGTCTGGCGTGCGTCACGCTGCTGTGTACCTCGCGGAGCGTGGCAGCACCGGCTGACCTCATGATGCCCAGTCCCACGGGAATTCCCAGAATGAGGAGACAGATGGTGAGGCCCCAGCCGAGCCACATGGCCACAAGCCACGCGGCCGCGCACTCGGCCAGCGGATATCCGAAGACCAGCAGGCGACCGCGAAAGCCCATCAGGAGTGCTGGTCCCGTTCACGGGCTCGTTGCCGCATCGTTCGCGAACGAGCTCGCGTGACTTTGTCGTCGACTCCCCATGCGGTCACCCGCCACAGGGCCTCCACCACAATCTTGCGACTCATCTTGCTGCTGCCGACGGTACGTTCCACGAAAGTGATGGGAACCTCTGTCACGCGAAGGCCACGCTGTAGGGCCCGCCACGCGAGGTCGATCTGGAAGCAGTAGCCCTGCGAGGCCACTTCGTGAAGGTCCAAGGCACGCAGTGTGTCGGCGCGGAAGGCTCGATAGCCGCCGGTGACATCGCGCAAGGGCACTCCGAGCATCATGCGCGTATACATCGAGCCGCCGCGAGAGATCAGCTGGCGGCTCTTAGGCCAGTTTTCTGTGGCACCGCCGGCAACCCAGCGTGACCCCAGCACCAGATCAGATGTGTGTAAAGCTTCGAGAAGTCGTGGAAGTTGCTCGGGCTGGTGAGAGCCGTCAGCATCCATTTCGCAGACAACGTCGTAGCCCTCCTGCAACGCCCAGGCGAATCCGGCAAGGTACGCCGCTCCAAGGCCCTCTTTCCCGAGTCGGTGCATTACCTTGATCTGATCGTCATGGGCTGCCAACTGATCAGCGATGACACCCGTGCCATCGGGCGAGTTGTCGTCAGCGACCAGAATATCTGCCGCGGGAACACTGGCACGCACGCGAGAGACGATTAGTGGCAGTGCTTCGCGCTCGTTATAGGTGGGAATGATGACAAGGATCTTCCCCAAGTCGCTGATCACCGATCCAGCCTAAGCGATGGCACTAGGCGATCGTCGTCTGCGCCGTGTGATGGCAGCCACCACGATCGCGATCAAGGCCAAGGCGCACAGGGACAAGCTGATCACGTGGCCGAATCGCACGCCTGGCGGAGATGTCCGGGACGTCGTGATGCGCTGCACTAGATACCCGACTGAATCCTGACCCAAAGACTGCTGGACCTCACCTGAGGCGTTGATGAATCCAGAGATGCCCGTGGTGGCGGCAACAGCCATGGTGCGCCCCGATTCTCGGGCCCGCATTCTTTCAATGGCGAACTGTTGATCTGGCTGCGCTGTGTCGCCATAGGTCGCGTTATTAGTCTGAACCGTGAGGAAGGCCGCTCCCACGTCGATCAGATCATGCATGACATTGGTGTAAGCCACCTCAAAACAGATGGCGTCTCCAAACGTGAGCCCTCCGAGCGCGAAAATTCCAGGCTTTTCACCCGCGCGGAAGTCACGCGGTATGCGATCGAATCGACCCACCACCCGGGAGATGAGCGAGCGCAAGGGGATGTATTCGCCGAACGGAACGGGATGCGTTTTTATGTACCGCTGCCCCGGTCCAGACACCGGGTCCCACAGGACACCAGAGTTCCACAGACCCTGCGGATCAGTCGGGGGGTACACGATGGCGCCGACCAGGATGGGGGCAGAGATTGCACGAGCCGCGGCTGATATCGCGGCTGCCGCCGACGAATCCTGGAAGGGATCAAGGTCAGAAGCGTTTTCGGGCCACACGACAAGATCGGGTTGTGGCTCCTTGCCACTCTTGACCGCAGTGGCAAGGAGCAGAGTCTGCGAGACATGGTTGTCCAGAACGGCACGCCGCACATCCATAGCGCCCATGCCCAACTGAGGTGTCCCACCTTGGATGACCGCCACGACCGCAACGGAACTCTCACCTACGGGGAGAGCGGGCAGAGTCAACCCACCCACGAATACGATCAGCACCCCCACAAGCCATCCAGCATCACGCCGCGTCCAAGGTCGTTGGACAGCCGCAACCAATGCGGAGCCAGCGAACACTGCCAGCCAGGTCACACCTGTGCTGCTGACCCACGGTGCCCATGCGAAGACAGGCGATACTGATGCCGCGAAGGAGACGCTGCCCCAGGGGAATCCGCCCCAGGGCACGCTCCCACGCAACGCTTCCTGCAACACCCAGACACATGGCACCCAGATGGCTGCACCCGGCAATCGCGTGACGAGTGCGATCCCCGCACCCATCAATGCGAACCAGCACGCGCAGAACGCAGACAAGACAAGCCAGGCGTCTGTACCGATGATGTGCATCCAGTTGAGCAGAGGCACGAAGAAGGCAAGACCTGCGAGGAGTCCCGTCAGCAGTCCACTGCTGACACTGGCACGCCAACACGACGCGGCAACCAGTGCGGCCCCGGGGATGACCAAAACACCGATTGACACAGGGGCAAACGCGGCCCACAGAAGCAGCCCACCGAATATGCCCGAGAGCAGCGCGAACCGTCGGCCCAGTAGCGGTGAGCTGGTCATGGCGACATGAGACCCGTGTCGTGGATGACTGTCCCGGAGACGACGGTGGCAACCGACGTGACGTCAGACGCGTTGATCGTCTGATCAAGGTCCATATCCCAGACAGCAAAATGGGCCTGCTGTCCCGGTTGCAGGGCGCCAGCGTCATCTACCCCAGCGGCCCGCCAGCCTGCTTGAGTGTGCGATTCAAATGCCGTCGGGAGGCCAACGCGCTGCTCGGGTCGATGATGATGCATGGCCGCCGCAATGGCGTTCCATGGCCCCAAGCGGGTCACCGGAGAGTCCGAGCCGAAAATCAAGGACACACCAGCTGCGTCGATCTCGCGCAGTCGATTCATGAGCCGCGCGCGTGGTAGTCCCACTCGCTGCTCATACATGCCACCAGCGCCTCCCCAGAGAGCATCGAAGACCGGTTGCATACTTGCAGAGATGTTGAGTCGATGCATGACCTCGATATCTCGATCCGAAAGCATCTCGGCGTGTTCGAGTCGATGGCGGGCCTGAGCGATCGCATGTGTGCCCAGCGTCTTCTCAGCATCGAGAAATCCGTCGATTACCGATGTGCACGCAGCGTCACCGATGACGTGGAAGCCCGCCTGTAACCCGGCGCGTGTGGCCGCAAGGACGTGATCGGCCACATCGGAACGCGTCACATACACCGCTCCCGAGGTATGCGGATCGTCGGCATAGGGCGAGTGCAAGCAGGCCGTGTGGGAGCCAATAGCCCCGTCAATGAAGAGGTCCCCTGCGACACCACGTGCACCGACCTCTCGGGCGACCTCGATTCCGCCTGAGCGGGCCAGTTCCCCCCAGTAGCCGGTGACGAGGGGCGTCGTACCGTGAGATGTCATGGTGAGAATTGACGAAAGATCACTCTGGCTGGATATCCCAGGACCAGCCATTTCGTGCACCGAGACGATCCCGCGTGCAGCCGCCGCAGCGAGAAAAGCTCGTTGCGCCCGGGTTCGTTGAGCCGCGGAAAGGCTGGCCAACGCTACTTCTCGGACACGATGGTGTGCGGCTCGTGTGAGGGAACCAGAAGGGTGGTAGCCATCGCTCGTTGCGGTGTGAGTGGCCACCCTGATGAGTGCACTGCTCGCGAGAGCGGAGTGCACGTCGATCCGGGATAGGTACACCAAACGATCCCCCACGACGTCGTCAATCTGCGCCCGCGTGGGGATGACAACATCGGTCCAGGTCGTTTCGTCCCATCCATGTCCGATGATGACGCTGTCCGGATCTCTCTCGACAGACAACCTCAACGCGGACAACAGCTCCCCCGCTGAGCAAACTCTTGTGAGATCCAAACCCTCGAGCGCAAGGCCGGTGCTGGTGGCGTGAACGTGCGCGTCCACAAACCCAGGGGTGACAAGGTGCCCGTGAAGATCGCACGTTCGAGGCGTCGAGGGAGCATCCGCCCGCGGACCGGTCCATTGGATGGTGCCGCCAGTGGTGAGCATGGACTCACAAAAAACAGGCGCGCCTTCTGCAAATGCCGTGAGAAACCGTCCGTTGACGTACAGGACAGACTCAGAGGTCATACGCAGGCGATGAGTTCACGAGGCTGGTGATTGACCGACTCGGCACCAGCCTCGGTCACGATGACAATGTCCTCAATACGCGCCCCGTAGTGCCCCTCAAGGTAAAAGCCGGGCTCAATTGAGAACGCCATTCCCGGCTCGAGTATCAGCGAGTTACCCGCAACCATATATGGAGCCTCATGGGTTTCCAGCCCAATTCCGTGCCCAGTTCGATGCACAAAGAGTTCACCCAGACCGGAATTCGCTAAGACATCACGTGCCGCGGAATCGATGCTCTCGCACGACACACCCGGACGCGCGTGGCGCGAAGCGGCTGCTTGCGATTCCTGCAGGCTCGCGTATGCGTCAACGAAGGATTTCGGCGCTTGACCTAGAACGTACGTGCGAGTGCAGTCACTGCGATATCCACTCGGCATGGTGCCGCCAATATCCACGACGACGCAATCACCGAGCTGCATTACGCGGTCCGAGACCTCATGATGCGGACTAGCCCCGTTGGGTCCGCTTGCCACAATGATGAAGTCGACCCGGACGTGACCGGCCTGGATGATGGCATCACCAATCAGCTGCCCTGCCTGTGACTCGGTTATTCCGGGCCGCAGGATCGTGGGAACCAGCGCGTGGACGTGATCGATCGCAGCGCCGGCTTCGCGTAAGGCCATGACCTCACCAGCGTCCTTGCGCATGCGCATCGCCCCGACCACGGACTCTGCGAGTCGTTGTTCTGAACCGGGCATGGCAGCGCGAAAGGCCAGCACCTTCTCGGCCCACATGTGGTTGTCCAAGCCCACGGTTGCTGACTGCCCCAGAAGTTTGGCTACGAGCGAGTAGGGATCATCGGTCTCGTTCCACGTGCGCATCGCAAGGCCAAGATCTCCAGCCGGACTTGCCTGAGCAGCGAGTCGCTCGAGTTCGGGCACAACGATGAAGGGGTCGGCCTCGGAAGGGATGATGAGGCAGGTGAGCCGCTCAAGTGGGACAGCGTCATAGCCCACCAGATACCTGAGGTCGGGTCCCGGCGTGATGAGTAGGGCATCCAGCCCCTCGTGGCTGGTAAGCGTCCGGGCCCGGGTGAGTCGAGAGGAAAAGTCCATCACAGGCAAAGTCTAAGTGCTCCCGCCATTTGGACCTGTGAGACTGGGGTCATGTTTCTCGTTCTGGATTCGGCATCCTTGTACTACCGGTCGTTCCATGCGTTGCCGGAGTCCATGACAGCCCCCGATGGCTACCCGAACAACGCCGTCCGCGGGTTCCTTGCCACCGTCACCCGCCTGGTACGTCGCCATCGAGTCCCCAAAATTGTGGCTGCCTGGGATGACGACTGGAGACCACAGTGGCGTGTCGACCTCCTTCCGTCCTACAAGCTGCACCGCGTGGCCGATGAAGCTGATGCGTCAAGTGAATCAGCCCAGCCCGAGACCCTTGGTCCGCAGGCGCAGGCTATTTGCGACCTCCTTACCGCGGGCGGCGTGCCGGTTGTGGGCCATCAAGGTTTCGAGGCCGACGATGTGGTGGCAACGGTCGCAAAAAGGCATCCGTGCATCGTGGTCTCAGGTGATCGCGATCTCGTGCAGGTTGTCTCAGAATCAGTGCGCGTTCACCTAGCCATCAACGGCGGAATGGACAAGTGGCCTTTGCTTGATCTCCAAGGAGTAGTTGAACGCTTCGAGATCCGTGCCGATCAATATGTAGATCTCGCCGTTCTGCGCGGAGATCCATCCGATGGCTTGCCTGGTGTTCCTGGTATCGGCGCGAAGACAGCTGTCGCGCTTCTATCTGCGTTCGACTCCATGGATGGGGTGCTCACCGCAGCGAAGCTAGGGTCTGGAAAACCCATGACTCCCCGACTTGCCACGTTGCTGCTCGACGCACGTCCCTACCTGCTTGCAGCGCAGAAGGTTGCCACGGCGCGCACTGATGTACCCGTATATCCCACAATTTCCCGACCATCGTCCAGCGCTCGGGCTTCCCGCATTGCACGGGAGTGGGGAGTCACTAAGCAGTGGGATGATCTGGTGAACGCGTGCGATCAGGCGGAGGAGTAGGCGATTACGCCGCGGTTCAGCGCATCGACAGCCGCCGAGGCGGTGATGCGCAGAGAGTGGTCGGCGGGTGCCGCCTGTGCCACCTGCCCCAGAAGGTCGATAACCTGCCGCATCCACCGCACAAAATCTCCCGCCGTGATGTCGGCGGTGCGCATGACCTGCATGAGGCTGGCGCCGGTAGCCCATTGATAGACAGCCTCGACGATCACGGGGTCCGGCTGACGCAGGGTATTGAGTGCGTGTCTGGCCTCGATCTGATGAAGACTGACCCATCGGTCCATGAGTCGCCGTAGCGCCAGAGCAATTGCCTCTGTGGGAGGGCGAGGAGCGGGCGAGTCCTCTTCGGGTCGGCGAGACTCATACACAACGGCGCTGCAGACGGCAGCCAGTTCCGCTGGCTGCAACTGTGACCAGTCCTCATCCATGAGTGATTGAGCAGCGATGAGGTCGGATTCTGTGTACAGACGCATCAACATGCGACCCGCCGGGGTGACACGAGCCCCATCCCCGGCCTCAGATAGGTAACCAAGTTCCGAGAGAACCTCGCAGATGCGGTCAAACCGGCGCGCGATGCTGTTGGTGCGCCCCTCAATCTTTCGCTCCAACTCCTGCAGTTGTCGTTGCGATTTGTGAAAACGCTCTGCCCATCGCGCATGAGCCTCACGATCCGAACACCCATGACACGGATGCTGGCGGATCTGAGCACGTAGAGCCAGGACCTCCGCATCACCGTCACTGGAGACTTTGCTGCTTTTGGTGGGCCGCATACCCACCGCTGCCTCACGAACGGTCGCTGCTAAGTCCTTGCGTGCTCGTGCGTCTTTGGCAGAGAAAGTTTTCGGGACCCGGATCTGCGCCACGACTGACACCACGGTCGAGGTATCTGCCTGGGAGAGTCGCCTCACCTGCCCGTCCGCCGTGAGCACCATCGGCAGTGCCGCGTCCCTGCGAGCCTGCGCCTTGTCGAGAATGACAGCCGCTCCCGCGCGCTTGCCGGACGCAATCACAATGACGTCACCCTGCCTGAGCCCAGCCCAAGACGCCTCGGCATCCGACCGCCGCTCCCCAGATTGCTGCCGCGAAAGGTCCTTCTCGCGACGGGTCACGCTTTCGCGCAGGCCCGCGTACTCGCCGAAGTCCCCTAGATGGCATGTCATCGACGACAGATACCCGCCCTGGGCCTCTTCAAGCTTGCGAATCTGCGTTGCAATTCCGACGACCCCACGATCAGCCTGAAACTGGGCGAAGGATGTCTCCAGGACTTCCCGTGCCTCATGCCGACCCAGGCGCTCCACCAGGTTAACCGCCATGTTGTAACTGGGTTGAAATGAGGAACGAAGGGGGTAGGTGCGGGTCGACGCGAGACCTGCGAGGTTCTGCGGATTCAGCCCGGCCTGCCACAGCACGACAGCATGACCTTCGATGTCGATTCCGCGTCGGCCTGCTCGTCCCGTGAGTTGCGTGTATTCGCCCGGAGTGAGGTCGACGTGGGTCTCGCCGTTCCACTTGATGAGGCGTTCCAGAACAACCGACTTCGCCGGCATATTGATGCCCAGTGCCAGCGTCTCTGTTGCATAGACGGCCTTGACGAGACCGCGCTGGAAGAGGGTTTCCACTGTTTCCTTGAACACCGGCAACAGGCCAGCGTGATGGGCCGCTACCCCTCGCTCCAATGCGTTTAGCCAGGCGTCGAAACCAAGAGCTCCAAGGTCCTCATCGGGGATCCCAAGGGTCGCTGCAAGTGCGACTTCTCGAATCTCACGACGTTCTTCGGAGCCGGTGAGTCGTAAACCAGCATCAAGGGTCTGTCTCACAGCGTCGTCGCAGCCCGCGCGGCTAAACAGAAAATAGATGCACGGGAGTAGCCCATCGAGATCCAGGCGGTCGATGACGTCACTTCGCCACGGAGTTGACCCGCTGCGCTGCTGGCGGCGGCGGTCATGGCGGACATGAGCCCGGCGTTCTTCGTCTCGAGCGAGCCGGACAAGCTCCGGATTCAAAGTCCCGCCATCCGCAAAGAGGTCATACAGTCGCGAACCGGCCATGACATGCTGGAAGAGCGGAACCGGGCGGTGCTCCTCGACTACAACTGCGGTGTCGCCTCGAACAGTGGCCAACCAGTCGCCGAATTCCTCCGCGTTGCTCACGGTGGCGGAAAGCGCAACTACGGTGACGGATGCCGGGAGATGGATGATGACTTCTTCCCACACTGCTCCCCGGAATCTGTCGGCGAGGTAGTGAACCTCGTCCATCACGACAAATCCAAGGCGATGAAGTGTCGAGGATTGTGCATAGATCATGTTGCGCAGCACTTCAGTCGTCATCACGACCACAGGCGCTTCGCCATTGATGCTTGTGTCACCGGTCAACAGCCCAACGCTGTCAGCGCCGTGCCGTTCGACAAGGTCGTGAAACTTCTGATTCGAAAGGGCCTTGATCGGAGTTGTGTAGAAGCATTTGAGTCCTTGGGCAAGAGCGAGGTGTATCGCAAACTCCCCCACAACTGTCTTGCCAGATCCCGTTGGTGCGGCAACCAGCACACCGCGGCCAGATTCGAGTGCTCGGCACGCCTCTACTTGAAAGTGGTCCAGCGCGAAGGAATACGCGGACTGAAATTCCGTGACGCGAGGACTCCCCTGCCGCTGCACTGCCGCTGCATATCGCTCCGAGGGGCTCACCACGAGCCAAGGCTATGGGCCAGACCCGGCAGAACCGTCACTCCCGACGAGCAGCAGAGCTGTGTCGCTCGTCCGAACGGATACGGGAAGAGCCCCGAGCCGCTCGCCGTCCGCAAACGCGTACTGGCCGGCACTGTCGATGACGAGGTCGTTCGCTCGCGATACATGCACGAAAGGAAGCCGCACGTGGGAACCGGAGAAGACGAGGCGAAAAGACCACAGGAGCCGGAGGCGTGAAACCTGAGAGAGAATGACAACATCTAAGAGCCCGTCAGTCGGATCGGCGTCAGGACAGATGCGCATTCCCCCTCCATACCTAGGTCCGTTGGCTACAGAGACGATCATGGCGGTGTACTCACTCAAGCGACCGTCGCATGTAAGTCGGTAGCTCAACGGGCGGAAGGTCAAGAGCTCGCGAATCATCGCCACGGTGTAGCGCTGCCCCCACAGCCGCGGCATGGTGTTGGCCCGTGAGTTCACGTGCGCATCGAATCCGGTGCACAGAACACTACCGAAGTATCTGCTAGTTCCGTCTGCAGTTATGGCGTGGCCGACATTGACCCTGTGCCTCGTGCCATTGAGAAGGTCAGAGACGATGGCGCGAGTGCTGGCGTCTGGAGAATCAGTGATGAGCCCCAGCCCGCTGGCCACATCGTCCCCGGACCCCGCAGGGATGACGCCGAGGGCAATCTGAGTTCCCACCAGCGATTGCAGCACATCGTGCACGGTTCCATCGCCACCAATGGCGACCACCGCATCGTGCTGTGCGGAAATCGCGAGCCGCGTCGCCTCCCTTGTCCCTTCTCGGTCCGGTGGCAGGTGCGGGTGGACGGTGACTCCGTGGTCGGTGAGCAACTCCGAAGCACGCAGCAGGAAGGTATGTGCTTGCCCACTTCCGGCTGATGGATTTGCGATCAAGGTAACGTTCATGTCAGATCGAGTGGGGAAGCCTCATCATCGCCCAACTGTGAGAAGTCAAGTCCGGCTCGAGACTGTCGCCGAGCCCGTCGTCGATCATTGAGTAAGCAGACCCCGGTCGCGACGATGACGAGAATCAGAATCGGGCCGCCCAAGAGCGCCATGTTGATGGGATCCCCGGTAGGTGTAGCCACCGCAGCAAAGATCGCTACCAGGATGACGATCCAACGCCACCACCCCATCAATCGCCGTCCCGACAGGACACCGGCGAAGTTCAAGAGGACAAGCATGAGCGGCACGAGAAAACCTGCGCCGAACACCAAGATAGTGCGAAGAAAGAATGACAGGTACTTATCCACCGAGACAATATTCTCAACATTGTCAGGTGTGAATCCAAAAAGAAGCTGCAAGGCAAACGGAAGCACGGTGTAGGCGAGCATTGCTCCAGCAAGAAAAAGCGGAGTAGCAACGAGGGCGAAACCCACGGCCCATCTCTTCTCGTGGCGATGCAGCCCTGGCGTGACGAAGCGCCACAACTGATACAGCCATACCGGTGCCGCAAGGACCAACCCCGCAACTCCAGCAATCTGCAGCTGCAGCACGAAGGGATCAGCCACACCAGTCAAAGCCAAAGTGACGACGTGCCCCTGTGCACGCGCCTGGGTGATCACTCCGGTGAAGGGGGCGCTGAGCCACGTGAAGATGTGCGGGTAGAAGTACCAACCCACGATCATGCCTGCCGCTATCGCAATGGCTGACTTGACCAGTCGATTGCGGAGTTCTCTCAAGTGGTCGGCGAGCGGCATCGCCGTGTCGTGCGTCCGCTCCTTGAGCGCCATCGTTACGCCTGCGTGCGGTCGCCCTCCGGCGAGGCCGGCGGCTGGGCTGGCGGCGCGACGTGTGCGTCACCGGTCGTGGGGGTGGGTGCGGCTGACGAGTCTTCTATGAGGCCTTTGGTCTCCGCTTTGAAGATCCGCATCGACCGGCCCAGCCCGCGAGCGGCGTCCGGAAGTCGCTTGGCACCAAACAGCAACAAGATAATTGCCCCGATGATGAGTATCTCGGGGAGCCTGATCCCGTTAAACATGGTGCCTCCAGATCCACAGGTGAGCCAACCTTACGCCTATCGATACGCCTCACGTGCCTCGCGCGCCGACGCGAGCACAGCGGCGCGTAAGGAAGGCGGTTCCACGACTGTTGCGGCGCCTCGCAGGGACATGACCAGCCGTACGGCCCACGCTTGAGAGAAGGCCGTGAGCCGTACCCGGAACGGGTCGGTCGAGAGCACCTCTGCACCGTGGACATCGACTATCCAGCGAGCCGACGGCGAGAGGTCCAGCACAACGCTCCACGGGGGCGCGGGATCATCCACCCGCGAGTCCTCAAACTCAGGAATGTCGTGTGGAATCTCAACTTTTCGCGCAGCGGTTATGCGGTCTAGCCGGAAGGTCCGAAATGCTTCGGCTAGGTGGCAGTAAGCGTCGACGTAGACGACTCCGTCAACGCTGAACGTGCGTCTCGGCTGGATAACCCTCTCGGATTCTCGATCGTCACTGCCAGACGTGTACGTAATCGCAAGGGCTGAACCTAGGCCTGATTGGAGCATGGCGATGACCTCGGGGTTAGCGTGGGACGAGACTTCAACAATCTGCTTCGATTCCCGCTCGTCAATCGTGCGCTCAAGTTTTGCAATGGTGCTCATGACAGAGTCATGAGCGTCGAGACCCGGGATCTGAGCCATGACACGGAGCGCTATCAGCAAGGTGAGTGCTTCGTCGTGACTCAATCGCATGGGCTTGGTCAACGTGAGCGGCTCAATCACCGAGATTCGGCCGTTGTCCCAAAAATCAATGTCGACCAATTGATCAGGCATGTACCCGGGCACGCCGCACAGAATCACAAGCCATAGGTCATCCTCGAGTTCCTTCTCGCTGACGCCAAAGTGCTGAGCAGCTTCGGTGATGGTGATTCCTTGATGCGCAACGAGCCAAGGAACCAAGGCCAGCACGCGAGACAGACGTTGCCCCGCCGTTGCACTCATGGTGTGTCCGTATGTGCAGCGATGAGGTCATCAAGGGACTGACGCACCTGCGCCACGAGTTCAGGTGGCGAGAGAACAACGACCCCCGATGAGGCCGCACACACGTCTGTCGCGAGCCTTTCGAGGTCTGACGCAGATATGTCATATCGACCGCGTGCGGTTGACGGCTGTGAGCGCCGTCGGAGAGAGACGGCCTGGCCATCCGCGATGGACAATGAAGCGGTGATGCTCTGCTCGGCCGAAGCATCGGAATTGAGGTCGAAGCTCGCTGGTGGATCACACCGGCGCGGCGTCCCGGCAAGGTCGACGGCGTCCCGGATCCTAGATAGCCGGAAGGTGCGAACGTCCTCGCGATCATGGTCGAATCCGACCAGATACCAGGCGCCCTGCCCCACGCGAAGTCCCCACGGGGACACCGATCGTGTCGTGGGTCTATCTTCGTCTGCTCGCTGATAGGCAAAAGTGACATCGCGCTGAGTCCTGAGGGCTGCCATCAGGGGTAGAAGCGCTGCCTCCCGAGCAGTCAAGTGAGCCGGCAACTGGTCGGATCGCAAGTGTGGATCCATGGCACTGTCGAGTTTCAGCAGGGCCTGACCTGCCAAGGGACCCGCCACCGCATCCCGCCACGCGTGGGCGGCCAGGCTTAGCGCTGTGCGTTCCGCATGAGATAGCTCAAGATCGGGCAGCGCATACTCCGACGAAAGGATCCGGTAACCCTGTACCTCGCCACCGGCATCCATGAACGTCTGGAGTGGGATCCCCATCGAGCGAAGCTCATCCTTGTCGCGTTCGAATTTGCGCTCAAATGCCGCATCATTTCCGTCATACCCCGGAATCTGCTGGCGAATGCTTGCACGCGGCATGGGCTGCTGCGTGGCCATGAGCGCGATGACGAGGTTGAGAAGACGCTCAGTGCGGTTGACCCGCTCCATCGTCTATCCGACGTCGAGAAGGTCGATCACGAAGACGAGCGTGCGACCGGACAGCCGATGCCCGCCCGATTCCCCGTAGGCCAACCGGGGTGGAATGACCAGTTGACGCCGACCGCCGACTCTCATGCCGGGAATGCCTTCTTGCCAGCCTGCGATCAGTCCTGCCAGCGGGAAGGTGATGGGTGACCCTCGATCCCACGAGGCATCAAACTGCTCCAGTGTCTCGAAGTCGACGCCTACGTAGTGCACTTCCACCTGTGCGCCGGGGGTCGCTTCTGCGCCGTCCCCCACGATGAGATCGGTGATCACCAACTCCTCGGGTGCCGGACCCTCGATGAATTCGATCTCTGGCTTCTGGCTCATGACTCTCCCAGTGTGTCGGACTACTTACTGATACCGCGAAGTGTGACGACGAAAATCAATGTCTCATCGCTACTGATTCCTGAACCCGGTGGCGGGTTGGGTCCGTAGGCCAACGCGCCTGGGATCACCAGTAGCCGGGTGCCGCCCACCTTCATCCCCGGAACTCCCTGCTGCCATCCCGCGATGACGCCATTGAGCGGGAAGGTCGCTGGTGAGCCATGCTGCCAGCTTGAGTCAAAGAGCGCCTTGCTACCCAGGCCAACTCCGCAGTAATCGACCGTGAGGACATCAGCAGCCGTAGCTGCCGGCCCGTCGCCCGTGAGCAACTCTGCAGATCCCAGGGTCTGAGCCGGGGTTGCCTGTGCGGGCACGATGATGTTCGGCACGCCGGTGGCGTTGACCGTCGCCGTGATCCCGTCTACCGCGGTGCCCGAGGGGGCCGCATCGATACCGCTTTGCTGACCGGTGGCGCAGTCGACTGACACGAATGCCCCCGCCGGGAATGACGGCGGCGCTTCTGAGGGCGCTGCGCTCTCTGGAGCCGAGCTCATGGTCTCGGCTGGGGTTCCTGCCGCGCTGGAAGAGCTGTCGGGAACCCGTGCATCGGACTGCGTTCCGCAAGCGGAGACGAGGAATGCGAGGCAGGCGACGGCAAGGATCCTCTTCATCCCACCAGCCTAGCCAGACCCCCTTGCCGGCGCCCTCACGGGCTGACCGAGCGCACCGTCACCACGAACGCGATCGTCTCCCCCGGGGTGATGCCTGACCCCTTGGGCGGCTTGTTGCCGAAACCGAGTGCCGCGGGGACCAACATCACGCGGGTGCCCCCGACCTTCATTCCGGTGACCGCGTCGCGCCACCCCGGAATAACTTTCGGCAGCGGGACGGGGAAGGCGCCGCCGTGCACCCAACTGGAATCGAAAGCTGTCCGGGTCTCAAGACCAACGCCGCAGTAATCCATCACGACCGTGTCAGTGGCCTCGACGGCCTGGCCAGTTCCGTCGATGAGGTCGAGTGTCTGCACCTCCGGGACATTCGGGGCCCCTTCGCGCACGACGATTCCAGGCGCGCTATCGGTACGCAGCTGAGCCCAGACTCCCCCGAGGCTCGGCCCAGGCGGGGCAATCTTGCCCGGCGTCACATGCCCATTAAGGCAGTCGATGCCCACGTACGGTGCGCCCGCGTTGACGTCTGCGGGCTGGTACTCGGACGCCGAAGCGCTCGGACTCGGCACCACTGGTGCACCGGAGGGCATGGCAGGTGACGAGACAGACGAGGCACTCGGCGTACCTGAAGATCCGCTTGAGCTTGGAAGTGACGTGCTCTCGCAGCCCCCCAAGAGCATGGCGGCAAGTGCCGAAGCCACGACAACTGTAAGAGCGTTCACCCGAATACGGTAAGTCACATGCTGGCAATCAGCCGATCAACCCGCTCATCGACGGAAGCGAACGGGTCTTTGCACAAAACCGTGCGCTGCGCCTGGTCGTTGAGCTTGAGGTGGACCCAGTCAACCGTGAAGTCTCGGCGTCGCTCCTGTGCCTTGCGGACAAAATCACCGCGGAGTTTGGCTCTGGTCGTCTGTGGGGGGATGGACTTGGCTTCGAAAACCTGGAGATCGGTGGTCACCCGCTCGATCAATCCTTGCTTTTCCATGAGGTAGAAGGGACTGCGCGCGCGATTGATGTCGTGATAGGCGAGATCAAGATGGGCGATTCTGGGAGAGTCAAGAGTCAGGTCGTGCTTTGCCATATAGCGGTCAAGGAGTCGTTGCTTGATTGCCCAATCGATCTCTCGATCGATGGAGCTCGAGTCCTGTGCATCAACTGCCTTGAGTGTGCGTTCCCATAGGTCCAGAATTCGTCGAACAAGGGGATCATCGCTCAGACCTTCTCGATGGGCGAAGTCCGAAACCTTGTCGTAGTACTCCGACTGAATCGCCAGGGCGGACAGTTCCCGCCCGGTACTCAACTTAACCGGCGTGGTCCCAGTGATGTCATGACTGATCTCGCGTATGGCTCGAATCGGATTGTCGAGCGACATATCACGCATGGTGACACCTGCTTCGAACATGCGCAGGACCAGATGCGCGCTACCAACTTTGAGAAGGGTGGTCGGCTCACTCATATTGCTATCGCCGACGATGACATGCAAACGCCGGTGCAGATCTGCGTCCGCGTGCGGCTCATCGCGGGTGTTGATGATGGGTCGCGAACGCGTCGTCGCTGACGACACCCCCTCCCACATGTGATCAGCCCGCTGGCTGAGGCAGTAGATCGCGCCACGCGGTGTCGTCAATACCTTGCCGGCACCTGCAATGAGTTGGCGGGAGATTAAGAATGGGATGAATTGATCAGCAAGTATGGAGAAGTCCCCGCTACGGTCGATAAGGAAGTTCTCATGGCAGCCGTATGAATTGCCCGCGGAATCTGTGTTGTTCTTGAACAGGTAGACATCACCGAACACGCCTTCGTCGTGCAGACGCTGCTCTGCTTCGACAGCCAACCCCTCAAGGATTCGCTCTCCTGCACGATCATGTGCGATGAGGTCTATGAGGCTGTCGCACTCCGCCGTGGCGTATTCGGGGTGGCTGCCCACATCGAGGTAGAGCCGAGAGCCGTTCGTGAGGAACACATTGCTACTCCTGCCCCAGGACACCACCCTGCGAAACAGGTACCGGGCCACTTCGTCAGGGCTGAGCCTGCGCTGCCCATTAAAAGTGCAGGTCACTCCGTACTCGGTCTCAAGCCCGAAGATGCGGCGTTCCATCCCTGAACTGTACGTGTGAACCCGCCTAGGTCTCCAGAAGCACGGCTAGCGCGTCGAAGCTCAGTCTCTGGAACGCTCGCCTTGGCCTGGTGCGATCAAGCACGGCCACTTCAAGGTGGGAGGCATCGAGGTTACGAGGCTCGTCATCTCCGTGCTCGGCTAGCAGTCCTACGGCGCTGCGCACAGCCTCCTGAAGGGTCCAGGAGCTACGCCAGTGGGTTGCCAACGACGCAGCGATGGCCTCTGCAGAGCCGCCCATGGCGACATAGCCCTGCTCATCACCCACACTGCCATCAAAGAGAAGCCGGTAAATTTGGTCTTCTGCCGAAGTCGCACCCACCTCTGCCACCACGATCTCAACCTCGAAGGGCTTGGCAGTCTCCGTGAAGATGGACCCTAGGGTTTGCGCGTAGGCGTTCGCCAAACTGCGTCCGGTCACGTCAGATCGGTCGTAGGAGTATCCACGCATATCTGCCAGGCGAACTCCCGCCACACGCAGGGATTCGAATTCGTTGTACTTGCCCACCGCAGCGAAACCGATGCGGTCGTAAAGCTCGCTCACCTTGTGCAGGGCGCGAGAGGGATTCTCGGCTACAAAAGCAATTCCGTCGGCATATTGGAGAACCACGACACTTCTACCGCGTGCGATCCCCTTGCGCGCGAAATCGGCCTTGTCGCGCATGACCTGCTCGGGAGAGACATAAAAAGGCACGCTCATGCGAAGCCGCCCCGACCACTGTCCGATCGGGAAACCAACATGCCTTGAACGAGAGGCTCCACCTCGTCATCACGCAGAATTCGCGACCCTTCCGCGGTGACTATTCCCACCACCGGATAAATCCCTCGCGAGGTGTCGGGACCCCCGGTGGCGCTGTCGTCGTCCGCAGCGTCATACAACGCCTCCAACACAGTTAAGATCGTCGTCTGCGAGTCTGCATCGCGCCGGTAGAGCTTTTTTAGCGAGCCTCGCGCATAAGAAGACCCGGAACCTACAGAGAAGAAATCTCGCTCCTCGTACCGGCCGCCGGTCACGTCATAGGAAAAAATCCTGCCGACCCGTGTCTGCGGATCGTATCCCGCTAGAAGCGGCACGACCGCCAAACCCTGCAAGGCCAAGCCGAGACTGCCTCGCAGCATTGACGCAAGGCGGTTGGCTTTGCCGTCCAGTGAGAGTGAAACGCCTTCGAGCTTTTCGTAGTGCTCGAGTTCGACCTGGTAGAGCCGAACGAGCTCCAAAGCTAGTCCCGCGGTCCCTGCGATGCCGATAAGGGTTGCATCGTCAGCCGCAAACACCTTCTCGATGTCGTGCTGCGCGATGATATTCCCCATCGTGGCGCGGCGATCCCCTGCCATGACCACTCCGTCCGTCGTGCGCACCGCGACGATGGTGGTGCCATGCGGCACCGGAACGGTCTCTCGCAGCGTCGGTAGGCGGTCGGGATGAGATGCGCCCATGAAATCCACAAAAGACGCTGAACCGACAGCACGGTACGAGGGTGGCAGCGAGTGATTCACTGGCCGCCCTTTTGCACGAAGGACTTCACGAAGTCTTCCGCGTTGGCCTCGAGAACACTGTCGATCTCGTCGAGGATCGCGTCAACGTCAGTGTCAGTCGCTGACGCTGTGGGAGCGCTAGCCTGCTCAGCAGGCTCTTCTCTCGCAGGACGACGTGCTTGGACTGGCTCTCGCTGGGACATGGGGTCAGGTTAACCGGTGGGGCTGACCTCAGCGCGTTCTCTCCAAGGCTTGAACCAGGCTGTCGACATCCGGGCATGCATCCAAGAGCGCCCCGACATGGTCCTGCGTGCCCCGATGAGGGTCCATGGTGGGGACCCGGATCAGCGCTTCACGTGAGGGCACGTCGAGCACCAGCGAGTCCCACGAGGCGGCTGAGACCGATTCGGGGTAGCGCCTGATGCACTCCCCTCGGAAATACGCCCGTGTGTCGGTGGGGGGTTCGTGAACCCCTTTCAGAACGTCTGAATCACGGGTGAGTCGCTTCAGATTGCCCGAGGCCTCCAGCCGCAAGGCCAGCCCCTTGTCCATTCGGATGTCGGAGTACTGCAGGTCAATGGCCGCCAGCGTGGGGGCAGTCCAATCGAGGTGATCGCGTTCCATATACCCAAGCATGAGTCGGTATTTGGCCACCCAATCCAGCTCGTTCGCCAAGGACAAGGGATCCACACGAAGCGTGTCGATAACCCTCTGCCAGTTGAGCAGAACGTCTTGGGTCTTGTCCGGCGCTGGGTCCTCAGACCGATCCTCACAGTACCGGTGGGCCTGATCCAGGAACGCCTGTTGGACATCCAGGGCGGTCCATTTACGCGCTCGGGAGAGCGAGATGAGATGGGTGAGAGTCGGGTCATGGGAGACCGCATGCATCTCGGGAACAGGATGCAGTGGCAGGAAATCGCAATCGTCCAGCCACCCATCCTCGATCATGCTGAGCACAATCGCTGTTGCGCCGGTGCGCAGATAGGTCGGTGTATCAGCCAGGTTCGCGTCCCCCACGATCACATGCAACCGACGCCACTTTTCCGGGTCGGCGTGTGGTTCATCGCGAGTATTGATGATGGGCCGTTTGAGCGTCGTCTCGAGACCGACCTCGACTTCGAAGAAGTCAGCCCGCTGTGACAGTTGGAAGCCTGGAAGCCGACCGTCCTGCCCGATGCCTACGCGCCCGGCACCGGCAAAGACCTGCCGCGTGATGAACAGCGGGATCAAGTGCCGGACAAGGTCGGAGAATGGGGTTGTTCGACGGACCAGGTAGTTCTCATGGCAGCCGTACGACACCCCCTTGTTGTCCGTGTTGTTCTTGTACAGGACGGTGGGATGCCCCCCGGGAGCGGACCCAACCCAATTCATGGCCCGACGCATGACCTCCACACCGCTGCGATCCCAGAGCACGGCATCGCCGGGGTTGGACACTTCTGGAGACGAGTACTCCGGATGAGCATGGTCTACGTACAGACGGCCACCGTTGGTCAGGATCACGTTCGCCAGTCCGAGGTCCTCATTGGTCAACTGAGATGGGTCAGCCTCGGCCACCGACATGTCGTACCCGCGGGCGTCTCGCAGTGGATCCTCACGCTCGTAGTCCCACGAAGCCATGCGCCGACCCGGGGGCATCCCGTGACGGCCATACGCCGTCACAATCTCCGAACTCGCGGACATGGCGTTTAACGTGGGGCGACCGGGGGTAGTGATGCCGTATTCGGTCTCAATCCCCATCACTCGGGTAACAGACATAACGACCTAGAGGTATTGACCGGTATTGGAGACCGTTTCAATGGAGCGACCAGCTTCGGAGCCCTTCTTGCCCTGAATGAGGGTGCGAATGAAGATGATTCGCTCTCCCTTCTTGCCGGAGATTCTGGCCCAATCGTCGGGATTCGTGGTGTTGGGCAGATCTTCGTTCTCGCGGAACTCGTCCACGCACGCGTCAAGCAGATGCTGCACGCGAATCCCGCGCTCGCCGAAATCGAGGAACGCCTTGATGGCACTCTTCTTGGCCCGAGCGACGATGTTCTCGATCATGGCCCCAGAGTTGAAGTCCTTGAAGTACAGCACTTCTTTGTCGCCATTGGCGTAGGTGACTTCAAGGAAGCGGTTCTCATCTGTTTCGTCATACATGCGCTCGACCGCGCGCATGATCATCTGCTGGCACGTGGCCTGCGGGTCGTTGCCATGCTCCGCAAGATCCACAGGGTGAAGTGGCAAAGTGGGGACGAGGTACTTGGTGAAAATCTCGCGCGCGGCTTCGGCGTCAGGGCGTTCGATCTTGATCTTCACATCAAGACGACCGGGACGGAGGATTGCGGGATCGATCATGTCCTCGCGATTTGAGGCTCCGATGACAATGACGTTCTCGAGGGTCTCAACGCCGTCGATCTCACTGAGCAGCTGGGGCACGATCGTGTTTTCCACATCGCTGGATACCCCGGTCCCTCGAGTGCGAAAAAGCGAGTCCATCTCATCAAAGAAGACAATGACCGGCATGCCCTCAGAGGCTTTCTCGCGAGCGCGTTGAAACACCAGTCGAATATGACGCTCAGTCTCGCCCACGTACTTGTTGAGCAATTCAGGCCCTTTGATGTTGAGGAAGAAGCTGCGGCCCTCCTCTCGTCCCGTGCGCTCAGCGACCTTCTTGGCTAGGGAGTTCGCCACGGCCTTGGCGATGAGGGTCTTTCCGCACCCGGGCGGTCCGTACAGCAGAATTCCCTTCGGGGGCTTGAGGTCGTGCTCGGCGAACAACTCCGGATGCATGAAGGGCAGCTCGACCGCGTCCCGTATGGCCTCAATTTGGTCACCCAGACCACCGATGTCCTCGTAGCGGATATCGGGGACCTCCTCCAGGACAAGGTCCTCAACCTCAGACTTCGGGACACGCTCAAAGGCATAGCCTGCCCGCACGTCGCACAGCAATGCGTCGCCCGCCCGGACTCTCTCGCCGCGCAGCTGCTGCGACACCCTCACAACGCGCTCCTCGTCTGCACGGCTCACCACGAGTGCTCGCTCACCATCCTCGAGGAACTCCTTGAACGTGACGATCTCTCCTGTGTCCTCGTACGTGCGCGCCGAGATGACGCTGAGTGACTCATTGAGGAGTACCTCTTGGCCAGGCACGAGATCCGCCGCCACAACCCCGGCCACGACAGAGACGCGCATCTTGCGCCCATTGGCCATGATGTCCACGGTGCCGTCATCGCAGGTGGAGATGAATGTGCCGTAGCCGTTTGGTGGGTCGGCGAGGCGGTCCACCTCGCCCTTCAACGTGACGATTTGCTCGCGGGCGTCGCGCAGGGTGGTGATGAGCCGGGAGTTGTGATCCTTTTGCGCGGCCAATTCTCCGCGCACCTCCGTCAGGGCAGATTCCAAGTGACGCAACCGCGCCTGACTGGACTCGTCTTCCATGATCACCCTTTGTCGAGGAGAGTTCTCTACTCTAACCCGTCGGGGTTGCTCACGCCCCTCGACGCTTGCGTGTCGATAGTGGCTCCAGGTCCTTGGTAAGCGTCGCCGTAGGCACCCGGAGCGGGTCGGCGCCTGCGCTGCGGGACAACAACACCCGGGGCCAGGCGCCTGGTGGACACCAGAAAGCCAGTGTGACCGTTCATTCGGTGATCGGGACGTACGGAGAGCCCGTCGAGGTGCCACGTTCTCATCAATGTCTCTTCAGCACGAGGCTCTGTCCAACACTCCTGAACCCGGAGCGTCTCCACGAGTGTGGACATCTGGGTGGTCGTGGCGACATAAACGATGAGGACCCCGCCCGGTCTGAGCATCGCGGCTGCTCGCAGGCTGCAATCCCATGGGGCCAGCATGTCCAGGACAACAGCGTCGAATACATCGCCGCACGTGTTCTCCGCGAAATCACCGATAGACAGCGACCACATCGGCGGCTCTGCCCCGAACCACCGATGCACGTTTGCCCTAGCCACGTTGGCGAAGTCCTCGCGACGCTCAAAACTTGCGACGGCTCCGCTTTCTCCCACGGCGCGAAGAAGCGAGCACGTGAGAGCCCCAGATCCCACACCAGCCTCGGCAACCCGGGACCCCGATCCCAGCGAGGCCAGACCAACGATCCGGGCGGCGTCCTTGGGATAGATCACGGCTGCTCCGCGCGGCATCGCCAACACGAAGTCATCGAGAAGTGGACGCAGGACCAAGTACGGAGTTTCGCTGCTTGCCGTGACGACACTCCCCTCGGGCAGGCCGATGATGCTGTCGTGCGGAATTCGGCCCCGGTGGGTGTGGAATTCGCCACCAGCGGCCAGCGTGATCGTGTGCAGACGACCCTTGGGGTCCGTGAGCTGGGCAAGGTCGCCGGCTGCGAAGAGGTTACGCCTGTGCACGAATGACATGTGGGCAGGCTACCGATCTATAGCCTTCCCCATATGCAAGAGCCATTCCCATCGTCGCTATCGCCGTCTCGTGCATCGGACTTCATGACCTGCCCTCTGCTCTTCCGGCTCCGGTCGATCGATCGACTTCCTGAAGCGCCGTCAGCCGCAGCCATTCGCGGCTCACTTGTTCATCGGGCACTTGAGACTTTGTTCGACCTGCCTGCCGCGGAGCGCACCCGAGACTCGGCGGTGACGTGTGGCCACGATGCCTTCACTGCGTTGACGGTGAATGACCCCGAGGCGGCAGCCACCGTTGCGGGGCCAGACTCAAGCGCCCCAAACCTGACTCCGCTGTTCGATGCCTACTTCGAGCTTGAGGACCCGCAGCGGCTCGAGCCGCAGGCGCGCGAGTGCTCAATTCACGTACCGCTGCAACCCGGTTTTGAGATTCGTGGCTACATCGATCGGGTTGATTGCGCCCCGGATGGCCGAATCCGCATCGTTGACTACAAGACCGGGCGCGCACCAAGTGAACGGTTCCAAGACAAGGCCATGTTCCAAATGCGCTTCTATGGTTTGGCCTGGTGGCGACTGCATGGCGCCATTCCCGCACGCCTCCAGCTCCTGTATTTGGGTGATAAGCGCGTGCTTCGCCACGATCCCGATGAGGAGTCCCTTCTCGCCACGGAACGCAAGATCCTCGCACTGCGTGACGCGATTTCTCAGGCTGCCGATGCTCAGGAATTCTCCCCCACGCCTTCCAAACTGTGCGACTGGTGCAGCTTCACGTCGTTGTGCCCCGCGTTCGACGGAACGCCACCAGACCTACCACCGCGCGAAGAATGGGCAATGCCCATGCGTGGCTCGGTCGCCGACGACCCCGCCTAGGAAGCGTTGAAGTACCTCGCCTCGGGGTGATGCACGACGATTGCGCTCGTGGACTGCTCCGGGTGCAACTGGAACTCTTCGGAGAGCACCACACCAATGCGCTCCGGTTTCACAAGCTCCATGAGCACTGATTGCTGCTCAAGGTCCGGACAGGCTGGATATCCGAAGGAATACCGCGAGCCGCGATAGCCCTGCTTACCGATCAACGTGTCCATATCCGGGTCGTCGTCCGCGGCAAGTCCCAGCTCATCGCGTATCCGGGCGTGCCAGTACTCCGCCAAAGCCTCGGTGAGCTGGACCGAAAGTCCGTGGAGTTCGAGGTAGTCCCGGTAGGAGTCCTTTTCGAAGAGGGCACCGGTGGCACGCGACGCCGCCTCACCCATGGTTACGACATGGAAGGCCACCACGTCGGTCTGGCCGGATTCGCGTGATCGGAAGAAATCGGAAATGCAGAGGTGGCGATCTCGGCGCTGGCGCGGGAAAGACAGCCGCGCACGATCAGAGCCGTCGGTGTTGAGAAGTACTAGGTCGTTGCCTTCAGACACGCACGGGAAGTATCCGTAGACCACTGCCGGTTCGACCATGCCATCAGTCTGGATGCGATCAATCCACGATCGTAGCCGTGGCCGGCCTTCGAGCTCCACCAACTCTTCGTACGTCTGCTCGCTGTTGCGGGTGGGCTTGAGTCCCCATTGCCCTAGGAAGAGGGCCCGCTCATCCACATATGGCAGGTACTCGGCGAGAGGAACACCCTTGATGATGCGGTCTCCCCAGAATGGAGGGGTGGGGACATCGACATCGGTAGCCACATCCGAGCGGGACGTGTGCGGCGTTTCGGGCTCCTCCGGACGGGTGACGGCCGCGACCCGACGCTCGCGAAGCGCAGGCAGTTCTGCGCCCGGTACGCCACGCTTGACGGCCATGAACGCGTCCATGAGGCGCAGGCCTTCGAAGGCATCGCGGGCATAGCGAACATCGCCGTGATAGATCTCGGCAAGGTCCTGCTCCACAAATGCTCGAGTGAGCGCGGCCCCACCAAGCACGACGGGTGTATCGACGCCGCGAGAATTCATCTCCTGAAGATTTTCTTTCATGATGACAGTGCTTTTCACCAGCAAGCCACTCATACCGATCACGTCGGCTGCATGCTCGGTTGCCGCTTCAATAATTGAGGTGATGGGCTGCTTGATGCCGATGTTGACCACCGTGTAGCCGTTGTTGGTCAGGATGATGTCGACGAGATTCTTGCCGATGTCGTGTACGTCGCCTTTGACAGTGGCGAGAACCATCGTCCCCTTGCCTGCCTCGTCGGTTTTCTCCATGTAAGGCTCTAAGAAGGCAACCGCGGTCTTCATGACCTCCGCGCTCTGCAGAACGAACGGCAACTGCATTTCTCCGGATGCAAAAAGGTCACCAACGACCTTCATACCGCTCAGCAGTGTGTCATTGACTATCTCGAGAGCAGGCTTTTCGAGAAGTGCTGACTCCAGATCAGCATCCAAACCATTGCGTTCACCATCAATGATCCTTCGCTGAAGCCGATCGAACAGGGGCAGAGCAGCGAGTTCTTCGGCTCTGCTTGCGGATGTTGATCGGGCCTCAGCACCGTCAAAGAGCTCGAGAAACTTCTGTAATGGATCATATGTGACATGGCCTGCGGCATCGCGTTCACGCCGGTCATACACGAGATCAAGTGCGACAGAGCGCTGCTCGTCAGGGATGCGTGCCATGGGAAGGATCTTCGATGCGTGGACAATGGCCGAATCGAGCCCCGCGAGGGTGCATTCGTGCAGGAATACCGAATTGAGGACCTGCCGCGCGGCGGGATTCAGACCAAACGACACATTGGAGAGCCCGAGCACGGTCTGCACTTCCGGATGAATCACCTTGAGTTGGCGAATCGCCTCGATTGTCTCGATACCGTCGCGTCTGGTTTCCTCCTGGCCTGTGGCGATCGGAAACGTCAGGGTGTCGACCAAGATGTCACCAGGCAGCATGCCCCAGTTTTCGGTGAGATCCTTGATAAGACGATCAGCGACGCGTACCTTCCAATCGGCGGTGCGTGCCTGACCTTCCTCATCGATCGTCAAAGCAACGACTCCCGCGCCATACTCGCGCACCATCGGCATGATGCGGTGGATGCGTGAATCTGGTCCGTCGCCATCCTCATAGTTGACGGAGTTCACCACTGCACGGCCACCCAGCTTTTGGAGACCAGCTTCGATGACGCCGGGTTCCGTTGAATCAATGACAATGGGCAGTGTCGACGCTGTCGCGAGCCGTCCGGCCAACTCTTGCATGTCGGCAACACCGTCTCGGCCCACGTAGTCCACACAAAGATCCAACAGGTGGGAACCATCGCGGATTTGCTCACGCGCGATTTCGATGCAGTCATCCCAACGCTCAGCGATCATCGCCTCACGGAAAGCCTTGGACCCATTGGCATTCGTGCGCTCGCCGATTGCCAGGTAGGTGGAGTCCTGGCGAAATGGGACGGACTGATAAAGGGAGGCTGCCGCAGACTCGAAACGCGGGGTGCGGGTGGTGATCTGCCGACCCCCCACACGTTCTACGACGGCGCGGAGATGCTCCGGAGTTGTGCCGCAACACCCGCCCACGAGGCCCAGACCGAACTCTCGGACAAATGCTTCGTGCGCATCGGCCAACTCGTCAGGTCCCAGTGGATAGTGAGCGCCGTCGGACGTCAGCACGGGCAGGCCCGCATTAGGCATAGCGGAAATTCCGATGGGAGAAATCTTCGACAAGGTGCGAAGGTGCTCGCTCATCTCGGCGGGCCCCGTTGCGCAATTCAGCCCGATCATGTCGATGCCCAGCGGTTCCAGTGCTGTGAGTGCCGCGCCAATCTCAGAGCCAAGCAGCATGGTGCCCGTTGTTTCGACCGTGACTTGCGCGATGATCGGCAAGTCCACCCCTGCCGAATCAAGTGCGCGGCGTGCGCCGATGATTGCGGCCTTCGCCTGAAGAAGGTCCTGTGCGGTTTCGATGAGGATCGCGTCCGCGCCTCCGTCGATGAGACCGAGTACCTGCTGTTCGTAGGCATCTCGCAGTAGTGCAAAGGGCGCATGGCCGAGGCTGGGCAACTTGGTGCCAGGACCAACGGACCCCAGTACCCATCGAGGCCGATCGGCTGTCGACCATCGATCCGCTTCCGCTCGTGCGATCTGGGCGCCGGCGAGGGCTAGCTCCCGAATGCGGTCTTGGATTCCGTATTCGGCCAGATTGGCGTAGTTGGCACCAAAGGTATTGGTCTCAACGCAGTCCACACCGACCTCAAAATAGGCGCGATGGATGCCTGTGACGACGTCGGGCCGGGTGACGTTGAGGATTTCGTTGCAGCCCTCATGCCCGTCGAAATCCTCTAACGAAGGATCAGCGTCCTGGAGCATCGTCCCCATCGCTCCATCAGCCACGACCACTCGGCTTTTCAGAGCTTCGCGAAGGGTCAATGAGGCCATGGGGAAGAACACTACCGGGGCCGGTTCTCCCAGCAATTCCACTAGGTTGGTGTCATGAAGCGCATCGTCGCGCAGGCGCAAGACGGCCTGTCGATAGTGGCGTCCTTGTATGACTCCCCTCAGCCGTCCACGCCCACGGTGCTTCTGCACGGTCTAAGCCAGCAGCGCGATTACTGGCTCCCTACGATCCGGAGACTGCGTGTCGGCCCGGTCATGGCTGTAGATCAACGCGGTCATGGTGACAGTGATGCAGATGTGACGGCCGATTTCTCGGTGGCGACCTGTGCTTCAGACATCGCAGCCCTCATCGACACCATGGGATGGTCGAAGGTTGTCATCGTGGGGCACTCGTGGGGAGCAGCCGTCGCCCTGGCTTTTGCAAGCGCCTTCCCGACGCGGACGACTGCGGCCATCTTGATCGATGGAGGCCTGTGGGGACCCAGAGATCTGGGCGACCACGGCAGTACCCGCGAACGCTTGCGTCCCCCAGCTTTGGGAATCCCCGAGGACGACCTCTGGATCCTCATTCGTGAAGGAGACCTGGGACCACTGTGGACGAAGGAGTTGCACGAGGCTTTGACTCCAACATTTTCCCGTGATGAGCATGGGCTTGTTCGCACGCGAATCGGCATGGACCGGCACATGGCCGTTCTTGATGGACTTTTTGAGTTCGCACCTCAACCTCATCTTGAACTCACGCACAGGCATGCAACGCCACTCTGGGTGATCACGGCGGAGCCCCGACCGACCAATGCTGAGGGTGAATCAGGCTCGTGGGAGAGCGCGCGCAGCGCAGGGTTGGCGGCAGTCATGTCGAGACCACATGTCACTACGCTGCGGATGATGGGTGCCATACACGATGTTCCGCTTCAGTGGCCTTCTGTCATCGCCGGCATCGTTGATCAGGTCGTGCTCACGGGAGATCGCTCATGATTGAGTTGGAAAGCCTCCCCACTCTTGTCGACCCCGTCCTTGTAGCGGCTTTCGAAGGCTGGAACGACGCAGGTGACGCCGCTTCAGGAACGGTCGCCCATCTTCGCGAAGTGTGGGGCGCCACGCCCCTTGTTGATTTGGACAGCGAGGAGTACTACGACTACCAGGTCAGTCGACCACAAATTTCAGTTGACGCTCAAGGCATTCGCAGGCTGACGTGGCCGGCGACCCGCATCTACGTAGCCCGCGTCCCACTTTTCCCCCGCGACATCGTGTTGGTCCAAGGTATTGAGCCGAATATGAAGTGGCAGCAATTCGTGCGCGAGATACTCGGCCTCGCCGCGGATTTGCAAGTGTCGCTCGTCATCACCCTCGGGGCATTACTGTCCGACATCCCGCACACGCGTCCCGTACCGGTCACAGCCACAAGCACCGAGGTCGAGTTGCAGGAGCGTTATGACCTCGAACCGTCCACCTACGAAGGCCCAACGGGGATCGTGGGCGCACTTCAAGAGGCCTGTGCACGGTTTGAGATGCCCGCGATGTCTCTGTGGGCGGCCGTGCCCCATTACGTGTCTGCGCCACCGTGCCCCAAAGCAACGCTTGCCCTGGTGTCACGGCTCGAGGACATTCTCGACATGCCAGTCCCCCTGGGCGACCTCGTGGAGGACGCTCGGGCGTGGGAGCTCGGCGTCGATGATCTAGCCGCTGACGACGAGGAGGTCGCCGACTACGTGCGCCAACTCGAAGAGGCTCGAGATGCCACCGATCTCCCCGAGGCGAGCGGTGAAGCCATAGCCAAGGAGTTCGAGCGCTACCTACGGCGCCGTGGAAGCGACGACGCCTAACGCCAGCGGAAGTAGCGAGCTAACGAGGCCTGCGTGGGTGAATCGAGATTCGAGTCGGAACTGGTCCCGGCGGCGATGTCGTGCAGGATCCCCATGGCCACCTTTTTGCCAAGCTCAACTCCCCACTGGTCAAAGCTATCTATTCCCCAAATCCATCCCTGAACAAATGTGCTGTGCTCGTAGAGCGCGATCAGCGACCCGAGAGTGCGAGGCGTTAATCGTTGTGTGAAGACAATCGTCACCGGACGGTTTCCGGGCATCACCTTGTGCGCGATCAATTCTTCGGCAGTTCCGTCCGCGCGAACCTGTTCGGCACTGCGACCCATGGACAAGACCGACGCCTGCGCCAATGCATTGGCCACGAGCATGTCTTGCTGATCCGCCTGAGGGTTCTCGCTGCGAGCGACAATGATGATGTCACTGGTGATCGTGCTCGTCCCTTGATGCAGCAGCTGATAGAAAGAGTGCTGCCCGTTAGTGCCGGGCTCGCCCCAATAGATGGCCCCGGTGCTGTAGTTGACACGCGATCCATCTACGCGAACGCACTTACCATTGCTCTCCATGGTCAGTTGCTGCAGATAGGCCGGAAACCGCGCTAGAAACTGTGAGTACGGAAGTACTGCCGTGGTGGGAATGTCAAGAAAGTCGCGGTTCCACACGGCAATGAGTCCCATGAGCAACGGGACGTTCTCCGCCGGACTGGCGGTGGCAAAATGTGCGTCCATGTCGTGTGCGCCCGCGAGTAGCTCCGAGAATTGCTCAGGTCCGATGGCAATCATGGTGCTCAGGCCGATGGCGCTCATCATCGAGTAGCGACCGCCCACCCAGTCCCAGAAGCCAAACATGTTGTCGATATCGATACCGAAATCGGCTACACGCTGAGCATTTGTGGATACCGCCACGAAGTGCCGCGCCACGGCTGCGTCGCCGAGAGCCGATGTCACCCATTGGCGCGCCACCTGCGCATTCGTCATCGTTTCCTGAGTGGTGAACGTCTTCGAGGCAACAATGAACAACGTGGTCTCAGGCGCAAGATCCCGAAGACACTCAGCGAGGTCCACGGGGTCCACGTTCGACACGAAGCGAAAAATCACACCATCGGTGCAGAATGCGCGCAGGGCCGTGTACGCCATCGCCGGACCCAGGTCAGACCCACCAATGCCGATATTGACGACGGCGGATATGGGTTCGCCAGTGAATCCCTTCCATTCGCCGGACCGGATCTTTCGGGCGAACGACGCCATCCTGTCCAGCACAGTGTGGACCTCGTCAATCACATCCACGTCGTTCACTATGAGATGGGTACTTCGCGGTGCGCGTAGGGCTGTGTGGAGCACAGACCGATCCTCGGTCTGATTGATGCGATCTCCAGCAAGCATTCGATCTCTGCCCGCGAGGACGCCTCTCTGCTGAGCCAGCTCGAGAAGTGATGTGAGGGTCTCGCGATCCACTCGCTGACGACTCGCATCGACATGCACCCCGGCTGCGTCATGACCCAGCCAAGCCGAACGCTCAGGATCAGACATCACCAGGTCGCGGACCGTGACGGTGCTCATGCGCTCCCGATGCCCCTTGAGGTCGTGCCAAGCAGGAGTGTTGGATGGGTCTTCCCCCAGGCGCTGGATCATGGCCCGATGATTCCACTACGGTGAATCTAGAGTCACGATAAAGGAGTAGCCGTGCCCGCAAATTCAGGTGAACGAATCACCCTCGGAATGGTTGGCCTTGGTCGCATGGGAGCAAACCTGGTGCGTCGTTCGATGGCCGACGGTCACAGCGCCGTGGTCTACGACCCCCAGCCGAGCGCGGTCCAGACGTTGGTTGACGAGGGCGCATCAGGAGCCAGCAGCATGGCTGATTTGGTCGCACAGCTGCCTGCACCGCGTGCCGTGTGGGTCATGGTTCCTGCCGGTGCGATCACCGAGAAGGTTGTTTCCGAGCTTATGACGCTACTGAGCCCCGGTGATGCGCTCATCGATGGTGGCAACAGCTACTACCGAGACGACCTTCGCCGTGCAGACGCGTGCGCTGCCGCGGGTATCGACTACATCGACGTGGGCACATCGGGAGGCGTGTGGGGCCGTGATCGAGGCTTCTGCCTCATGGTGGGCGGCCCGGAGTCGGCAGTGAACCGACTCGCGCCGCTATGGGACACCATCGCGCCGGGGGTTGACTCGGCACCTCGCACACCTGGACGATCAGGGACACCAGCGCAAGAGGAACACGGGTGGCTGCACTGCGGCCCCCATGGAGCCGGCCATTTCGTGAAGATGGTGCACAACGGAATCGAGTATGCCCTTATGGCTGCTTACGCCGAGGGGTTGAACATCCTCAAGCACGCGAATGCCGGGGCGACGAGCCGAACCGCGGACGCTGAGACTGCGCCGTTGGCCCATCCGGAGTTCTATCAATATGACCTTGATATCCCGGCCATTGCAGAGTTGTGGCGGCGCGGAAGTGTTGTGGGCTCGTGGCTGCTAGATCTCACCGCCATTGCTCTCGCGAAGTCTCCAAATCTCGAGGAGTTCAGTGGCCGCGTCTCTGATTCAGGTGAGGGTCGCTGGACGGCCATCGCTGCCATCGAGGAGGGTGTGCCCGCTGCAGTTCTGACGGCTTCGCTTTTTGAGCGATTCGAGTCGCAAGGCTCAGCGGTCTACGCGGACAAACTTCTCAGTGCCATGCGCAAGGAATTTGGTGGACACGATGAGAAGAAGTAGCGCTACGTAAGTTTGCAGCCCAGTAATGCATCGGCCAGATCTGCAACTGTAGAAGGCGCCGACTCATCGTCACCGTCAGTTCGGCACCACATGTCGATGGCGTCCAGTGCCTCCGGCGTCCGAAGATCTGTCGTGAGGGCCGTGCGCACTCTGGCGATCACTCCCTGGGCAGGTGCACCGGACGAGCGGCGCACCGCCGTACGCCACATGTCCAAACGATCGATGGCTCCGTCAAGGCCCTGTTGTGTCCAAGCCCAGTCCTGGCGGTAGTGATGAGCGAGCAGCGCCAGACGGATGGCCATCGGATCCACACCATCGCGCCGTAGTTGATTGACGAAAACCAAGTTCCCTCGCGACTTGGACATCTTGTGTCCTTGCCAATTGACCATCGCCGAATGAACAAAGTGACGTGCAAACGGCCACTCTTGCGTGAGGACTTGGCCCTCCGAAGCGCTCATCTCATGGTGTGGGAAGGCGAGATCTGTTCCTCCGCCCTGCACGTCAAATGGTGCGCCCAAGAAATCAAGGGCAATTGCTGCACATTCAATGTGCCAGCCGGGGCGACCTGCGCCCAAGGGCGTATCCCATGACGGTTCCCCGGGACGGGCCGCTTGCCAGACCAGACAGTCAAGTGGATCCTCTTTGCCAAGGCGATCTGGATCTCCTCCGCGTTCGGCAAAGATGGACAGCATCTCGTCGCGCGACAGGTGCGCCACGTCACCGAAACGAGGATCGGCAGAGACCCGGAAGTACACGTCTTGCTCCACCTGGTAAACCGCACCCAGCTCCCGCAATCGCGCTACGTGATCGGCTACGGACGGAATCGACTCGACCGCCCCGATGTAGTCCGCGGGTGGCAGGACCCGCAAGGCGGCCATATCGTCACAAAAGAGAGCAATTTCGCGGTGCGCGATGTCCTGCCAATCTTGACCTGTGGCATGTGCGCGCTCCAAGAGGGGATCGTCGATATCGGTGATGTTCTGCACGTAATGCACATCATGGCCAGCATCGCGCCACATGCGGTTAACGAGGTCAAATGTCACATAGGTAAAGGCGTGACCCATGTGAGTGGCGTCATAAGGGGTGATTCCGCAGACATACATGCGCGCGGCGGGGCCAGGCGACGTTGGCCGCAGTGACTGGGATGCAGTGTCGTACAAGATGAGGGCATCTGAGGCACCCGCGATGTTGGGGATGGTCGGCATGGCCCACGACTGCACGGGCACACCTTAGTCAGATCAGAAGACAGGCCACGGAATGGCCGGCCACTGGTCCTGAGCCAGCGGGAACCGGGTGGACGCCAAAATCTCGTCGACTCTTCGACGCAGCATCCATCGCTCGTCAGGGTCAAGCCACCTGTCTACGTCGTCAAAATCAGCGGCCAACAGAGTCTGCAAAGTCGAGACGTCGCTGAGAATTGAGTCATCGATGGGTTCGTCAGACCACCCCCACAGCACTGTGCGCAGTTTTGGCTCGGTGCTGAAGGTGACCCCGTGGTCAATCGCCCAGACTCGTTGCTGCGGGTCCACCAAGATGTGTCCTCCTTTACGATCAGCGTTGTTGCCGATGGCATCAAGCACCGCCATTCGACGAAGGCTGATCGAATCGGCGTGCACAAGAGATACCTCTGACCCGTCGCGGTCCTCCGCGTCGAGGATGTGTCGCCAGCCGTCGGGAACTTCCCCTCGAGGGACGACGTCCACGACCGCGTTGCCGTCCGCTTCAGACACCCATGATTGGCACATCCCGGGACCCGCCGGACCGTCGCTACGCCATACAGTCGTCGGCACGAGATCCCATCCAAGAGCCGCCGACAGCGCATACATCGCGACTTCACGGTGGGCAAGGGTTCCTGTCGGGAAATCCCACAGGGGTCGCTCCCCCGCGACCGGCTTGTAGACGCACTCCCTCGAGGCTCCCGCTGCGTCCACGTAGGTGCAGTGAAGCGTTGCGTTTGAGGCGGAGGCCATCCGGCCATCCACGGTGAGTTCGGCTACGGCCAGGTCCCCGAGCTCGTGCATCATGCTCGCCGCCGGTACCCATTTGCTCGTGGGCAGATGTGGCCTTGTGCGTCGAGGGGCTGCAGGCACAGAGGGCAGGGAGGCCTACCGGCGGAGACCACCTGCCGTGACCGCTCAGCAAACGCCCGAGCCTGGTCAGCATCAAGCCACACCCGCAAGGTGTCGGGTCCATCGGAATCGTCATCTGTGATCTCGGGCAGGGTCTGGTCCTCCTCGGCAATGGCATGCGCCTCCAGGACAACCCGGTGGGCACTGTCATCCCACCCCAGCGACATGGCGCCGACCCGAAACTCCTCCACGATCGGAACCTCCAGCGGACTGAGGTCCCCCACCAGGCTCCCCCGCGGGGGGATCAATGCCTCGCGCGTCGCGGCTACCTCATCCAGCAGTTGATCGACTCGGTCGGCCAGGGCAGAGACTTGCGCCTTCTCCAGCACCACGCTGGTCAACACATTGCCGGTACGTGCCTGCAAGAAAAAGATGCGCTCACCGGGGAGTCCCACCGTGCCCACGATGAAGCGCTCAGGGCGCTGGTGACGGTGAATGTGACGGCTCATGGGCGGTCTCCGCCGCCTACCGCGGCATCCGAGGATTTCGCACGTCGCTTCGCTGGGGAGACCAGCCCAGAGAAGTCACCAGAGATGTCGTTGGTACGCATCACAAAAGGACGAGTGGCGGTGTAGTCCACAACGCTTACCGAAGCGGTGTCCACGTGGATGCGCTGGAACTGATCCAGATGCATTCCCAAAGCATCAGCCAGGATGGCCTTGATCACATCTCCGTGGGAGACAACGGCGTAGATCCCCTTGTCTCCTAGAGCGGAGTTCCAGTCACGGATGGCCGATACCGCGCGATGTTGCATCGCGATCATCGATTCCCCCTGATCCCCCGGGAATGTGACGGCGCTGGGATGGCTCTGGACGACCTTCCAGAGCGGGTCCTTCGCCAAGGATTTCAGACTGCTTCCGGTCCAATCGCCATACCGACACTCCGCTACCCGGTCGTCTAGATGAACCGGGATGGATCGTCCGCTCACGATCAGAGCAGTGGTCTCCTGTGTCCGCTCTAGCGGTGAAGCGACAACGGCTTGTATGGGCACGGTGGCGAGCCGATGGGCAAGCTGGGTGCACTGTTCAATGCCGCGTTCATCAAGGTGGACACCCGGCGTCCAGCCCGCCAACGTCCCCGATGCATTGGCGGTCGTGCGCCCATGCCGGATGAGCAGAACGGTGGTCATGGGCGTCAGCGTAATTCGCACCGGCCCATGGAGCACAATGTGGGCGTGATCCGGGGTATGGGCTGGTATTGCAGCGAAGGCATGGTCTCCACTGCCCAATTGCACATGGGCGATGGTGACGTGTCAGAGGTCCGCGCAGCTCTGGCTGATTTCGAGTCGAAGTCTCGCGAAACCCCTGGCAGTTTCGCGTGGCTGGGCCTGTTCGAGCCCACTCGCGAGGAGCTCTACGGCGTCGCCGAGATTCTCAAGCTAGACGAACTCTTAGTCGAGGATGCATCCAACCCGGCTCAGCGAGCGAAGTTCGATGTGTCGGACGATGGCTCAATCTTCACGCTTCTCAAGCTCCTCACCTACAACCCGACAACCTCAGATGTGGAGACCGGACAGATTTCGGTCTTTATTGGCCCTTGGTACGCCCTCACCGTGCGCTTTGGGCACTTGGGTGACCTCTCGCACATTAGATCTCGAATCGAACGCAGTGCCATGCTGCGCGAGCATGGGGCGTTGGCAGTTCTCTACGCGATTATCGACGAGACAGTCGACTCGTACATCAGCGTCATGGAAGAGGTCCAGACGGATGTTTCAGACATCGAGTCGGCCGTGTTTGCAACCAACCCACCACCGGAGGTTGCGCGCCTGATTTACAACCTCAAACGTGAGAATCAAGAGGTTCGCCGCGCGGTTGCCCCACTTGTCTCCGCGGCCCATCAATTCATTGCCGATCAGGTGAAAACGATTCCGTCGGGAATGCATGACATGTTCGCAGACATTGGCGAACACATTCTTCGTGTATCAGAAGCTGTCGAGTCGGTCGACCAACTCCTCTTCACGCTTCTGACTGCCTCGACAACTTTGCAGGACTTCAAGCAGAACCGCGACATGCGCCAGATCTCGGCATGGGCCGCGATAGGCATCGTTCCGACGGCTGTTGCTGGGGTCTACGGCATGAATTTCAACAACATGCCGGAACTCTCCTTCAACTACGGTTACCCAGCCGCAATTCTTCTAATGATCACGATCTGCACCAACTTGTACCGCGCCTTCAAGAAATCCAACTGGCTGTGACGTCAGGTACCAGAATGAAGGACACCAAGTGCCAACAGCAGCAGGACTACGAGTCCTAGACCAATGCGATAGATGACAAACGGCAGATAAGACTTGGTCGACAGGTAGCGAATAAGCCAGGCGATCACGAGATAACCGACGACGAAGGCAATGGCAGTGGAGACCAAGGTCGGCGCCAGTGCCACCGTAGAACTGCCAATCTTGCGAGCCTCAAACAACCCGGAGGCGAGCACAGCCGGTACCGCGAGCAGAAAGGCGTATCGCGCCGCCGCCGCACGCGTGTATCCCATTCCAAGGCCCGCAGAAATCGTCGCTCCGGACCGGGAGACGCCTGGAATCAGGGCCAGCGCCTGCGCACACCCGAACAACAACCCATCGCGGACCGTGATCTCATGTTCGTCCTTGCGCCTTGCTCCTAAAGCATCCGCCAATGCCAAGATGATGCCGAAGACGATAAGCATGGCAGCCACGAGATACAGATTGCGAGCAATGGTCTCGATCTGGTCTTTGAACATTAGGCCCAAGACCGCAACCGGAATCGTGCCAATGATGATGAGCCAGCCCATGCGTGCACTGGGGTCGCGACGCAGCTGTGCGTCTGCGAGAGACCGGGCCCACATCACAGCAATCTGGCGAATCTCTCTGCGAAAATAGAGAAGTACGGCGATCTCAGTTCCGATCTGAACGACAGCCGAGTACGCCGCGCCCGGATCTGGCCAGCCGAACAGTTGGGACAGGATCAGTAGATGCGCCGTTGACGAGATGGGCAGGAACTCCGTCAGTCCCTGCACCACTCCGAGAAGGACCGCCTCAAACCAGCCCACTATGACGCCAATCCGGTCCTGTCGAGAATCTCGCTCATGGTTCGCAACATAGCTACACGCTGATCGACTGTGCCGACCGACGCGCTCACGGTGAGAGTTGTCACCCCGGCATCTGAGAATGCGCTGAGGCGCTCGGCAATCCGTCCCGGTGGACCAATCAGAGATGTGGCATCGATGAAGTCCAACGGAATTGCGGCCGCGGCAGCCTGATAGTCGCGTTGCATGTAAAGCGACTGCACTTCCTCGGCGGCCTGCTCAAAACCCATCCGCGAGGCGAGTTGATTGTAGAAATTCTGCTCTCGACTCCCCATCCCGCCCACGTACAACGCCGCGTAGGGCCGAATCGGTGCCGCACAGCGCTCCAGATCGTCACCGATGACAACCGGCACCGTGGGAACGACATCGAACTGTGCGCGATCTCGACCGGACGAATCCAGTCCTTTCCATAGGGGCTTCATCAATTCAGCGGCATGCTCGGGCGAAAAAAAGATGGCAAGCCAACCGTCTGAGATTTCGCCGGCAAGTTGGAGGTTCTTTGGTCCGATGGCAGCAAGGTAAATGGGAATGGACTCCCTCACCGGGTGGACGGTGAGGCCGAGTGCTTTGCCCGGGCCGTCAGGTAGCGGCAGCGTGAAGAACTCACCCTCATAGGAGACTTTCTGGCGCGATAAGGCCATTGTGACAATGTCGACGTATTCACGCGTGCGCTGCAACGGCTTCGCGAAACGAACCCCGTGCCAGCCTTCGGAGACCTGCGGACCGGACACGCCAAGACCGAGTCTGAATCGTCCTCCAGACAGGGCATCGAGTGTTGCAGCAGTCATCGCAGTATTTGCCGGCGTGCGACCGGGAATCTGAAACACGGCAGAACCTACGTCGATGTGCTCGGTGCGTGCGGCGATCCACGTCAAAACCGTGGCGGCATCAGACCCGTAGGCTTCGGCGGCCCATACGACCGCGTAGCCCAGCCGATCTGCCTCCTGCGCCACCTCGAGGTGGTCGGAGTCCATCCCTGCGCCCCAGTAGCCCAGATTGACGCCTAGCTTCATACGCACCCCTTTATGTCAGGGGGCGAGCCTAGGGCCCCCGGCTTGCCCTGCGAGGTACCGTGCGGCCATGGAATTGCGTCCCCTCGGCCGATCCGGATTGTGGGTGGGACGGTTCGCTTTGGGCACGATGACGTGGGGACGTACCACGGACGAATACGAGGCCCGGGACCAATTGGCGGCGTTCCTGGACGCCGGCGGCACTTTGATTGACACGGCAGACGTGTACGCCGATGGCGCGAGCGAGACCATTCTGGGCGAACTTCTTGAGGAATTCGAGGTTCGCGAACAGGTGGTGGTCGCAACCAAGGCGGTCTCAGTTCCGGGTGACACCCGCCGGTTCGACGGTTCGAAGCGGCATTTGTTGCGCACACTCGAACAATCGCTCAAGCGGTTAAGAGTCGATGCCATTGACCTGTGGCAACTGCATGCGTGGGATCCGTTGACCCCCCTGGAGGAGTCTCTGTCCGCAATCGACGATGCGGTCTCGTCCGGGAAAGTGCGCTATGCGGGCGTTTCGAATTATGCGGGCTGGCAGCTGGCACGTTCGGCGACATGGCAAGAATGCAGTCACGGGTCTCCTCTGGTGACGGCGCAAATGGAGTATTCGCTTATGGAACGTGGCATTGAGCGTGAGGTAGTTCCGGCAGCGCAGGCTCATGGGATGGGGATACTTCCGTGGTCTCCTCTTGGCCGTGGCGTCCTGACGGGTAAATACCGCCATAGCATTCCGATCGACTCTCGGGCAGCCAATGCAGATACAGCGTCATGGGTTCAGCCATACATGGACGAGCGAGGACGTCGAATCGTCGACGCTCTCTCCACCGCGGCCGAAGGCCTGGGGGCGGCGCCAAGTGAGGTTGCTCTCGCGTGGGTTCGCGACCAACCAGGCGTGGTCGCGCCGATCCTCGGGGCGCGCACCACAAATCAACTCATCTCAGCGCTTGCCGCTGAAGAATTGGAACTGCCGGACGAGATCATTCAAGCATTGGATGACGTGTCTTCGCCTGCCACGGGATATCCCGAGAGTGGATGGGCGCAGCGGCGTCAGTAGGCCGATTGGGGTCGGAGATGAGCTCAGCAACATGGGAGTTCCGCGATGTTGATTTGCCGCGGAGCACGACGCGCGAGGGCGCGAGGCAATTACTGACGGGCGCCGCCGAGGTTGGGCACTGGGAACTTGAACGCACGCGGGTGTTTCCTGATGGACGGCGATCGATCAGGATGAGGCGCAAGATCTATCGGATGCCGCGGACCGCATAATCGTTTTTGCTGCTTAGGCTTGACGTAAGAAGCGATCGAGGACTTGAACGCCGAACTCAAGGCCGGCGATCGGTACTCGTTCGTCAACACCATGGAAAAGGGTCCAGTAGTCCAAGTCCGCCGGCATTTGGAGTGGACTGAATCCGTAGCAGTCGATGCCCAGTGTGACCATCGCCTTGGCATCCGTACCGCCACTGATCATGTAAGGAACCGGTCGAGCAGCAGGGTCGGCTTCACGCAACACAGATGCCATCAGGTCCACGATTGGCACGTCTATGGGTGACTCGATAGCCACATCCTCAATGCCCGGGACAACGTCGACGAGATCGCCGGCGAGGAATCGAATGGTCTCGACAAATTCGTCCTCAAATCCAGGCAGTACTCGTCCGTCTATGGCTGCCGAAGCCTCCTCTGGAATCACGTTGTGCTTGTACCCGGCCTTCAACATGCTCGGGTTGGCCGTGTTCTGCATGGTGGCGGCGACGAGTGTGCCGAATGACCGAAGGCGGCGCACGATTTGATCCGTGGAGCCCTGGGTAAGGTCAATGTCGTATGCGTCCGATAACTCCTTCACAAAACGGTCGACGGTAGGTGTCATCCGGTGCGGCCAGGAGTGCTGACCAATCCGGGCTACAGCCGCACACAATGCCGTCACGGCATTCTCATTGTTGATCAAAGAGCCGTGCCCGGCGCGACCTCGGGCATAAAGGTGCAGCCAGCGGATTCCCTTCTCGGCAGTCTGAATCGGGTACAGGCGAAGGTCATCGCGAACGGTGACCGAGAAGCCACCAACCTCGCCCACTGCCTGTGTGGCACCTCGAAAAAGGTCAGGTCGATTCTTGACGAGCCAGTGGGACCCATGTCTGCTGCCGGCTTCTTCATCTGGAAAGAACAGCACCGAAATATCACGGCGCGGCTGCACTCCGGTGCGCGTCCAATCCCGGATGACGGCCAGGATCATGGCGTCCATGTCCTTCATATCCACAGCTCCGCGGCCCCAGATGAATCCATCATGGATTTCGGCGGCGAACGGCGGGTGCATCCAATCGGAGGCAACAGCAGGCACCACGTCCAGATGGCCGTGCAGCACGAGCGCATCCGCACTGGCATCTGTGCCCGGAATTCGTACGTGGACTGCCCGGCGGGCGTCAGACGTGGTGCAGATTACCTCGGGTTCGAGCCCAACCTCGCGCAAAGCGTCAGCGGTGAATTCCGCCGCTGCCACTTCGCCGACAGTCTCGGCACTTTCGCCCCAGTTGCTGGAGTCTCGGCGGATCAGCTCTTGGCACAGGGTGACCACGTCCTGGAGGGGGCTGGGATGAGTCACATCGCAAGACTAGGGGCCACACAGGACTGAACGTGTTCTCCTTCGCCCTGCTAGCATCCTCTGGCACTCGTCCGGGTGGCGGAATAGGCAGACGCGCTAGCTTGAGGTGCTAGTGCCCTCAGGGGCTTGGGGGTTCAATTCCCCCTCCGGACACCATCAGCAAGCGGCGCTGGGCAATAACCAGTGGAGCCACCGATGCCAGACACAAGGCGCCATGGGAGCATGTGTCCCATGCCGGAGGGACTCTTAGCATTCGACGTGACCTTTGCGGACGGCCATGCGGTCGTCGTGGAAGCAGTCTGTCTTGAGGTCGCTGCCGCACTGGCCGTTCAGCTCGACTACTGCGTCAACTCCAAGGTGGCCACCGTTGCCCCCGTCGCGACAGGCCGTCACGTAGACTTGTATTGACTTCAATGCGGTGGGCGACAAGGGGAGGGTTGAATGAAGGCCTCCCGGATCCAAGCACTGTCTCAGCAGTCCACAACAGTTCAGCGCAACCTCCAACAAGCACGCGGCGCATTCGCCTTGCGGCCGCAAACCAGCGCCCGCCAGTTGGTTCAGGCGAGAAATCAAGGTGACGCCGTCTTGGCGGATATCACCGATGCCGAGACTGAACTGTCCAGAGAATTGACCTCCGCCCAGACAGAAACGCAACAAGCGCAGGGGGTGCTGCAGCAGGCCCAGCAGGCCGCCGCGGGTGAGGGTGCTGTGGCCGGAACGTACACGTCGGCGGAGATCCGGGCCCAGCAAACACTGCAGGCTGCGCAGGCCAAGGCGCAACCACTGCAAGAGCAGTCACAACACCTCGCCCAGACACGTCAGCCATTGCAGATCGCAGTTGAGGAAGCTCGCGATGGAGAAGCACTTCTGCACGGCGTTCAGGATCAGCGGCAGCGCGAGGCGGCGTCACAAGCCCTCGAGAAGGCGGAGTCGAGCGTTGGTCCGCCCAAGAGACGCGCCAAGGCGGCGAGCGTGGCCGGCAGTGCGGCTGCCGGTGCGGCCATCGGCGGCGTCATCACCGGTGGATTGGGCGCATTGGCCGGTGGAATTGCCGGGACGTTCTTAGGCAGTACCGCCATTGGAGCGGCGGTCGGTGCTGGCGCAGGAGCACTGCTCGGTGCTGGCGCAGGAGCACTCATCGGCGGGTTAGCTGGGTACTTCGGTGGCAAACGCAAACTCAACACGGCACGCACGCGCAATCTGCACACCGAGGGCGAGTACGAGAACATCGATACCGCCGCTGAACCTGCGTTTGCTCCCCAGCGCCAACAGGCGGCTAGCGAGCGGCTCAGGGCATTGAATGCAGCAGCTCCGGCGCCGGTTTCGATGGGCTCGGGGGGGTCTTTTCTGGATCCCACCGAGCAGGCATCGGGAACGCAAAAGACCGCAGCTGCAGCGGTTGCGCTCGGGGCAAGCGGAGGACGCGGCAAAGTCACCACAAGGTCATCGCCACTTCCGACGCTGGCTGAGACCCCGATCGAGCACGCTGCGGTCGCCGCCGACATGCGTGACCTGCACAGTCCATTCGAGGCGGCAAGTCGTTCCGTCACTCCGCTGTCGGGATTCGCCGAAGACGATTCTGCCGAAAGCCAGGCCCAGGACGAAGATGCTCGCGAGCGCGCGCTGATGGCTCAGCGCCAGATGTCGGCGAATGCCTCTGACGAAGAGGGCTCATCGGCCGGCAGCGGGACATTGGGCGCGATGCCCACCTTGGAATCGCAGGCGCAAGGACCGCAGATGTCTGATGAGGAGCGCGCTGTGTTCGAGGAGGGACTCAGGTACAAGGACTCCGGAGGCGATTCGGAATCCGTCAGTGGTGTTCCGGCCAATGCCATGGCGATGTTCGGCACGACACGGCTCAATGCAGAACAAGAGTTTCTCGTCCAGAAGAAGAAGCTCATAGATTCCGGTGATGCCAAGGCTGCCGCAGTCCTCGCGGGCCCGGGCAATGGCCTTGGCGGCGTCGTGCCACTGTCGTCGAAGAAAGCCAAGAAGACCAAGAAGGCCAGCAGTCGGACCATCAATGTTGACGAACTCGAGGATGAATGGCCAGCCCTCGAGTCGGGCGGTCGGCCCACGCCCACAGGTGTGAATTCGACTGTCTCACCCACGCCTGCGCCAGCTCAAGCAACGAGAGCACCTGCTGCCACCAGTGGGTCGTGGTTCGGCGGGTTGCGCAGTTTCTTCGGTGGTGAAGCCACGCCGCAGGCCGCGACCCCCACACCCGCGGTCCCGGTATCCGCGGTCTCCGCTGCACGCGTGCCGGCACCTGCTCCGCCAACCACGAGCGCAGAAGGCGGCGGACCTTCGGGCGTCCTCGGGACCGCAAAGAACTTCATCGGTGACGGTCTGCTCGGCGCCGGCGTCCTGAGCCAATACAACGGCTGGACAAGGCAAGATGATGAACCCAACACGGGTCCACCCGCTTCTCGTACGACAGTCGCGGCCACTGCAACCACCCCAGCGCCCTCACCCGAAGCAACCCCGAGTGTGACGCCGCCAACCGCGGAAGATCTCGCCTTCAAAGACAAGTTCCAGTCACAAGGCCCACGCCAGCCTTCGCTGTCTGACTGGGTTGACGAGGACGAACGACAGACATTTGGGCCGACCGGCCGGCCCTCGCCAACAGGTGCGCAATCGACCGTGGTCACCGCAGCACCCGTGCCATCACCTGCTCCAACGCCCGTGCCATCACCTGCTCCGACGCCCGCGCCGGACACCCCGCGCCTGCCGCTGCCTGCCCGGAACAATGCTCTTGGACGAATGACGGGCGCTGAGGCGGGTGCACTCGGACGCGAACGTGGTGCCCAGTTCACTGCGGAGAATCAGGCCCGTGTGGCACGCGAGCGCACGATGCTGGGCGGTGCATGGGCGTGGTTGTCCAGCGGTGGAATGAATCAGCGCGAACGATCTGAGGCCCACCGCGACGAGATTTTGCGCCGTCACGGACTCCAGCGAACGCCGACCCCGGACGAGGATTCCTGAGCGCAATAGCCTGGAGTATCTGAGGGTAGTTAGCCTTGCCGCGTGACCAGTGCCCGTGACGTAGCTGTTGCCGCGTACAACATGTGCTGGGACCTACTGGAGCGCACCCGCACCGATGCTGAGGATGCAGCGTTGCTGACGTCTGCTTTCGAGTCGCGCTATTTCTGGTCCGCAGCCGGGGATACCCAAGAGCATGCTGTGGCCGACTGGATGGTCAGTCGCGCAGCCGCAGCGACAGGCAATCCACGCATGGCCATGACGTTTGCCTGGGCAAGCCTGGAGCATGACGGGGAGAACTTTCCCGCATGGCTGCAGGCGAGCCTCCTCGAAGGTCTCGCGAGAGCACTCACGTCGGGTGGTGCCGACGAGGAAGCAACAACGGTTATCAGACGCGCCAGGGCCATTCTTCGACAGGAGCCTGACCGCGCGAGCATCGATGTGATTGAAGGACAGATCGCCGAGCTCGAAATGGCCATGCGCTACGAGAACTGATGGCTCGCTCGTCACACATCAACGCACTGCACGCCTTCCGCAACATCCCTTGGCGCGCGTGATCTCAGAATCACAACCTCGCACCCCATGACAGCCAGAGCTGCGCCCGCGCCTATGAGTGTCGCGAACAGCCGTTCCTGTGCCGAACTAGTGATCGAGTCCTTGACCCCTTGAAGCAGCACCACGGCCGGCGTGAGCAACGCAGCAAACTCCCAATAGGGCTTGCTCTGCGTTTTGGTGATGAGGGCGATGGTGAGGAAGCCCACCGACAAGATGTACACGAGGCTTGTGGGCAATGCAATCAGTCCGATGACGAGGGCTATCACCACACCCACAATCGTGCCGACGGCACGCTCGAGTGATGTACGGAACCCATCCCGTAAAGATGGTTGTACGACAACCAGAATCGTCATCAGGAGCCACGCGCCTGAATGCTCAAGCTGGAGATCCACGACGAACCACGTCGCGACACCTACGAGCAGACCAAGCACCACCGCGTAGTTCACCGTACGTCCCCAGCCATACGGCTCCGGCTTCAGTACAGGCCCCTTGCGTGTCACGAGTGCTCCGACGCCTGCAGCGAACAGGCCCGAGACAAGCATGATGACGGCGCCTTGCGCTGCCTCAGCGGATGTTGCGTGAGCGCCCGTGGGTGGCTGTGCGAGCACGAATGCGACGGTGATGACCGACAGCGTCACCCCCTGGGCGTAGCCACGATGCGCAGTGAGCCCAGCGCCACCCGCAACAAGCAACATCAATACCGAGGCTGACCATGGGTTGTCCGCTAGGCCAAGCGCCAGACCGGACGCCAGAGCGAGGGGAAGGCTGACCATCACACCCAAGCGCCACCCACCCACCAGCGACGCGACAAGGCAGCTCAGGGCACCAAATCCGGCCACGGATGAGTAGGCAGGATGCTGAAGCAGCGCGAGCACCAGCCCGGGGATCATCACCACGACGATCACAACGATCAGTCCGAGGACCGCCTTGGTCTTCTTGTCAGCCATGGCCGTATCAGATCACCGCTGTATGCCCCACCTCGCCAGCGCCACGCCCGTCGCTGATTCAGCGATGCTCAATCACTGGCTAGCGTGGACCTCGTGAGGACACGTTTCGCGCCGACTCCCAGTGGATTCCTGCACGTGGGCAATTGCGTCAATGCACTCCTCACCTCATGGTGGGCGGCTGACTACGGTCAAGTGCTCCTTCGCATTGATGATGCGGACTCAACGCGCTATCGCCGGGAATTTGCGGACGACATATTCCAGACCCTTGAGTGGCTCGATGTTCGAATTGATCTCGGCCCGCAATCGCTGATGGAATTGGAAGACGCGTGGTCTCAATCGCATCGCAAGGCACGATACCGGGCGGCTCTCCAACCCATTCTTGACTGCGATCGCGCATTTGCATGCGCCTGCTCACGGACGTCGACACAGTGCCCCTGTGTCTCTCACGCGCAGGCATGGGTGCCACCAGAGAATGCGCTGCGACTGCGCACCTCTGACGGTCGCGCGGGGCCTGTTCTCTGGCGCCGCGACGATATTCCTGCGTATCACCTGACGTCAGTGGTCGATGATCATGATTTCCTCATTACACACGTCATGCGCGGCGAGGATCTGCGGGAGTCCACCAGAATTCAACGACACCTGGCTGCACTTATGGAATTGACATTCCCCGGTGACGTACGCCATCACCCGCTTGTCACGGACCAGGAACATCGCAAACTGTCAAAATCCACCGGGTTGATGGGACCGCTGGAAAAGAGTGCCGAGGTGCGCGACCGGATTGTTCAGGCTGCGACCCGCATGGCGACCTTGGTAGACGTGCGGCCTAGTGCCTGACGCATTGGCCCACCGCCCTACGGAAGGACGCTGCAATGCGCCAACGCCATGCGCAGCAGCCGACCTTGGCCTCCGGACATCTCGGCCTGAAACCCCGGCGATACCGCTTGGTCTGGCGGGACCCACACGAGATCCAAGGAGTCTTGCGAAGGAGCGCAGTCCCCCGCCACCGGAACCACAAATGCCAAGGACACCGCATGCTGCCGAGGATCATGAAATCCAGACACATCCGGGTCAGGGAAGTACTCCACCACTGTGAAGGGTTGGGGCGAAGGTGGCACCTGCGGGAGAGCAAACGGTCCTAGGTCCTTCTCGATGTGCCGCAGCAGGGCCGCGCGAATCCGCTCCTGGTACAGCACCCGCCCCGACACCACCGCGCGCGAGATGCTGCCGTCGGGCATCGCCCGGAGCAGGAGACCTACCTGCGTGACCTCGCCCGTGGACGAGGTGCGGACCGGGACCGCATCAATGTAGACAATGGGCAGGCGTTCGCGCGCAGACGCGAGTTCGTCATCAGCCAGCCATGAACTCCTAGAATTCAGAGTGTCGCTCACAGCACGACCATAGTCGGGTTACCGTTGTCCTATGACACCCAGCACGCCCGCACAAGACGGAAAATCCCGACCCGACGGCACCCCCTATTCGGTCGCCAAGGATGAGGCTGCGTGGAAGGGCGAACTCAATCCATTGGAGTATCACGTCCTTCGGGAAGCCGGGACCGAGGCTCCCTTCGTCGGGGAGTACACCGACACCAAGACTGAGGGTGTGTACAAGTGCCGTGCATGCAGCGCCGAGTTGTTCAGAAGTGATCACAAGTTCGATTCACACTGCGGCTGGCCCAGTTTCTATGCCCCCTTGGCGAAGGATTCGGTCGTGTATCTCGAAGACGCGTCTCTTGGCCGGGTGCGCACCGAGGTGCGTTGCGCCTCCTGCGGTGGACATCTCGGCCACGTCTTCGAGGGCGAGGGGTACGGCACCCCAACGGATCTTCGCTATTGCATCAACTCAATTTCGATGACGCTGGAGCCTCGTGCTAGTGACTCTGGTGTCACCAGCTGATCAGAACGATGCCTGCAAGGGTGGCAGCAACTCCCGCGTATTGAACTGCCCGCAGTCTTTCCTTCAGGATGATCGCCGCGAGTATCGCGGTGACCACGGGATAGAGCGACCCGAGGACACTCGTGGTCGATAACAACCCCTGTGTGGATGCATAACCGAACATCACGTTGGCACTCGCGTCAAAGGCTCCTAGTAGCGCGAGCCTCGGTAGGTCGACTCGCCGCACTCCACCGAATCCACGAAAGACCAGCAGTATTGGGATGAAAAGCGCCATCGTGGTCATTCGCATGGCGACCATGGTCATGATCGGAGAGATGCGGCTTCCCTCGGCCACGACGATGTAGAAGACGCCGAAGGTGACAGCCGCCAGGGATCCAAGCACGATAGGGCGCGCACTCTGCGCACCGACAAGTTCTGGGCCCGATGCGAGCAGAATTCCTGCGACGGCGATGATCATTCCCAGAACCTGCGCCCCGTGCGGCATCTCCCCGCGAAACAGCAGGGCGAAAGCGACGGGGACGATCACCGCAACTGCGACAAGAGGTGACACGATCCCCATCGGACCGATGGCAAGCGCCCGGTAGAAGGCCCACATCCCCAGCATCCCCACCAGACTGGCGGCGACTCCCCACGTCCAGTAGCCCACGGGTGCCGACCATGAACCAGTGACGGTGGCCATTGCCGCAAGGACTAACGCTCCGAAGGCTTGCGAGACTCCATAAACGGCCAGTGGAGCCGCTCGGCGGCTGGAGACTCCGCCGATGAAATCTGCACTGCCCCACAGCACACTCGACAGCAGCGCCAGAACTGCTCCCATGGAGCCTCACCCTAGGCCCGGCGAGGCAGTCGCTGGCCGTCGGAAAAGTCCCGTAATGTGAATTAGGTGCGCCCCATAGCCAACTCTGGAGATCCCTTCGGGTTGGCCGTCGCCCAAATCAAGGCAGTCACGCCCCGTCCAGAGTTTGTGATGGCTGAAGCTCCAGCTCCCCAGCGCCTAGCGCCAGCCGCGATAGCCGTGACCGTAGACATGGCCGATCCAGAGGCGATTGACGTCTCGGGGCGCTTCGTCCTGTTGCATGATCCCGATGGTGTGGAGGAGTGGGAAGGCACCTTCAGATCTGTCGTCTTCGTCCGCGCAGAGCTGGATGCGGAAATGATCGAGGATCCGATGCTTCCGGATGTTGCATGGTCGTGGGTGCAGGAGTCCTTGCACGACCTCACGGCAATGCACGTCGGCGGCACCGTGACGCGCTCCTCGGGCCGCAGTTTCGGGACTATGGGTGATCGTCCGCCCGAAGGTACGCTGGAGATTCGCGCCTCATGGACGCCAGCAGCGTCCGGCGCAGGAACCATGGATGATCTCGCCGACCATGTTTATGCGTGGCTTGACCTCGTGGCTCAGGCCGCAGGTCTGCCGCCCATGTCTCGAGGTGTCGTGCCCGTTCTCTCGCGACGCAGGAGCTAACTATCAGCGATTCGGGCCATGGCATCGATGCGCAGGCTACGACTGAGGCGCTAGATGTAGCAGAGGTTGTGACTGAGACTCCCCCACTGCCCATTCTCGAGCCGTCGGAGGGAGTCCCCCGGGTAATCGCGTCTCCTGAGGCGTTGACTAAGTACGCGGAGGCTGTTGCACGCGGGACGGGGCCGGTCGCGCTCGATGCGGAACGCGCCTCTGGCTATCGCTACAGCCAGCGCGCGTATCTCATTCAAGTTCGTCGCACCGGAGCTGGGACCGCGCTCATTGATCCGATAGCTGTTCCTGATCTGACCGTTCTGAACGAGGCCATCGCTTCGGCGGAGTGGATTCTTCACGCGGCTACCCAGGACCTCGCGTGTTTGGCCGACGTGGGACTCACACCACGGGCACTATTTGACACCGAACTTGCCGGTCGCCTCCTTGGTAGGGAGCGAGTGAGTTTGGCCGCACTGGTTGCGTCGGAATTGGGATGGGGACTGGAGAAGGGTCACGGTGCCACGGACTGGTCAGTGCGTCCACTATCCCAGGCGCAACTTCGCTACGCCGCACTCGACGTCGAAGTCTTGATCGAACTTCGTGATGCGTTGGCCGCTGATCTGACGCGCCAGAACAAATCCACGATTGCCGACCAGGAGTTTGCCGCGCTCCTGACATTCACTCCAAGAGACCGGGGCGACGATGCATGGCGCAGGCTTTCCGGGATCCACCGCATACGCAAGCCACGTCATCTGGCGCTCGCGCGCGAGCTATGGACCGAACGCGATCTGATTGCTGCCCAGCGAGATATCGCTGTGGGGCGACTGCTGCCTGACTCGTCGATCGTCGCGGCGGCAGCCGCCGCTCCCACCAGCGTCGATGCGCTTCTCGCGCTCAAGGATTTTCACGGACGGGGAGCCGAGCGCTACGCCCGACGGTGGTGGGATGCTCTCGCACGGGCGGCCGCTCTACCCGCTGAGCAGCTCCCCATCTCAGCCCCCCCGCCGGTGGGCCCGCCGGTCCCGCGCACGTGGGCGGAACGCAATCCACCTGCCTTCCTGCGGCTGGAGACGGCTCGCGCGGGCTTGGCTGACGTAGCCGAGCGGATGTCGATGCCGGTGGAGAACGTACTGTCTCCAGAGCTGGTGCGTCGCGTGTGTTGGGAGCCACCCGTCCCCCCAGATCGCGCTGCGGTCACTCACGCGCTGGCGCTGGGAGGTGCCCGCCCGTGGCAGATCGAGGCGACGGTGGACCTGTTCCAAGTGGCACTGCAGATTGAGGTTCAGGAGTAGTTACTCCCGGGTAATATCGAGACACCGGTACCCCGAGGAGGACTCGCGTGACTCGAACAACTCAGGATGTCGTCTTCGTCGACGGCGTGCGCACTCCGTTCGGCAAGGCGGGCGGTGCGCTCGGTGCTGCACGTGCAGATGATCTGGTCGTCAACGTGCTCCGAGACATCCTCCGCCGCAATCCCGCAGTGCCCGCCGCTCGAGTGGACGATGTGGCCGTTGCCGCGACAACCCAGATCGGCGACCAAGGCCTCACCATCGGTCGAGCCGCTGCACTCCTCGCCGGCCTTCCGCAAAGTGTCCCCGGCTACAGCATCGACCGTATGTGCGCCGGGGCTTTGACAGCCGTGACCACGCTCTCGTCATCGATCATGGCCGGCCAGTACGACCTAGCTCTCGCCGGTGGTGTCGAATCCATGACACGACACCCTATGGGCGAGGGAATGGACGCCAATCCCCGCTTCTTGGCGGAGCGCCTGGTGGACACCGAGGCCCTCATCATGGGTAAGACCGCCGAAAACTTGCATGACCGCTTCCCCTTGATCACGAGGCAACGCGCTGATGTGTACGCCCTGAGTTCACAACGAAAGACTGCGAACGCCTACGCACAAGGCTGGATCCAGCCTGACCTGGTTCCCGTCGCCGTGCGATCAGCGGAAACCGGCTGGGACTACGTCAGCGTCGATGAGCCTCCTCGGCCAGAGACCTCACTGGAGGGCCTTGCTGGACTGAAGACGCCATTCAGACCGTTCGGACATGTCACTGCCGGAAACAGTGCGGGGCTCAACGACGGTGCAACAGCATGCATCCTGGCCTCCGAATCTCTCGCAGACGAGTTGGGATTGGCCAAGCGCATGCGCATGGTGGGCTTCGCGTTCGCCGGCGTAGCTCCAGAGGTCATGGGTATCGGTCCAGTGCCATCCACGCAGAAGGCTCTCCACCGCGCGGGCTTGACGATCGACGACATCGGGCTGTTCGAGATCAACGAAGCGTTCGCGGTGCAGGTCCTGGCATTCCTTGATCACTTCGGCATCGACCAGGAAGATGACCGGGTCAATCCCATGGGTGGAGCAATCGCGGTTGGTCATCCGCTTGCCTCTAGCGGGATTCGCCTGATGACCTACCTTGCACGTGACTTTGAACGCCATCCTGACGTGCGGTACGGCATCACCACGATGTGCATCGGTCTGGGCATGGGCGGAACAGTGATCTGGGAAAACGTGGGAGCAACAGCATGAGCATGCCTGACGAGACGGTCACCTTTGCGCGTGTCCGCACCTTCGAGATGCCCCGCGATGCTGGGCGCATGGCCCTCATCACGTTGGACAATGATCGCGACCACACCCGCCCCTCCACATTTGGACCCGAGGGGTTGGCGCACCTGAGGACGGCCTTGGAGGGCATCAAGAACACCCCACAACTGGCTGCTGTCGGGGTGACGGGCAAGCCGTTTATCTTCGCGGTGGGGGCTGATCTGTCAGGCACGGCACACGTGACTGAACGGAGCCAAATTCTGGAATTTGCACGTTTGGGGCACGATGTCCTGCGCATGTTCGGCGAGCTTGGCATCCCTTCGTTCGCATTCATCAACGGGGCAGCGATGGGCGGTGGAACCGAGGTTGCCCTGCAGTGTGACTACCGCACCCTTTCCGCTTCAGCAGCTGCCATCTCGCTGCCCGAGGTGTCTCTGGGCCTCGTGCCAGGTTGGGGCGGCGCCTACCTGCTTCCTCGCCTGATCGGTCCTGAACGCGCTCTTGAGATCATCATCAGCAATCCGCTCGCGCAAAACAAGCAACTCAAGCCGAAAGATGCGTTGCGCATGGGTGTGGTCGATGTCGTTCTTGACGCTGCTGACTTTCTCGAGCGCTCAATCGATTGGGCCGCACAGATCGTTACGGGTGTTCTTCACGTTGATCGGCCTGAGCCGGACGTGTCCTCTTGGGAACATGTGGTCGACGCCGCTACCGAAATGCTCGACGCGCGTCTACACGGTGCGACACCCGCCCCTTACCGAGCTTTAGACCTAGTGCGAACAGCCGCGACGAGAGATCGATCCACCGCATTCGCCGCAGAAGATGACGCTCTGGCCGATCTCGTCATGGGCGAAGACTTCCGCGCGTCCATGTACTCCTTCGACCTCATTCAGCGACGGGCCAAGAAGCCCGTTGGCGCCCCGGACAATGAGCTTGCGCGACCCATTCGCAAAGTAGGCATCGTTGGCGCCGGCCTGATGGCCTCGCAACTGGCCCTCCTTTTCGCGCGCAAGCTTCAGGTTCCCGTGGTCATGACCGACCTAGATCAGGCACGGGTGGACAAGGGTCTGGCCTTCGTGGCCCAAGATCTTGAAGGTCAGGTCGACAAGAAGCGCATGACCCCTGACAAGGCGGCTCGCATCACATCCCTTGTATCAGGGACTACATCCCTGGAAGCGTTCGCACAGGCTGACTTCGTGATTGAGGCAGTCTTTGAACAGCTGGATGTCAAAAAGCAGGTCTTTGCCAGACTCGAGAACGTCATTCGGCCCGACTGCATCCTTGCGACGAACACGTCGTCCCTGTCAGTGACGGCCATGGCACAGGGACTCACGCACCCCGAACGAGTCGTCGGCTTCCACTTTTTCAATCCGGTCGCAGTCATGCCTCTTCTTGAGATTGCCCGAACCCCGCTCACTGACGACGCCACGGTGGCGACAGCTTTCGCCACGGGCAAGGCACTGGGCAAGTCCTGTGTATTGGTCCAAGACTCGCCTGCGTTCGTTGTTAATCGCCTACTCACACGGTTCATGGGAGAAATCACCGCGGCCATGGATGAGGGAACCGATCCACTGGTCGCCGACCGCGCGATGGAGCCCCTCGGCCTCCCGATGACACCTTTCTTCCTGCTGCAGCTAGTCGGGCCGGCCGTGGCATTCCACGTCAGCGAAACTCTTCACGCGGCATTCCCCGACCGCTTCCCCGTCTCGCACAATCTGGAACGCATCGTCGAGGCAGGCAAGCGTGGCCTGTGGACGTGGGACTCGGACGGCGTTCAAGCACTTGACCCTGAGGTTGCGGCTCTCATTTCTCAGGGCACATCTCCCTCGAGCGCTGAGCAGATTCGCGTGCGCACACTTGACGCGCTCGCCGATGAGGTGCGTCGAATGCTGGACGAAGGCGTGGTTGCCGAGCCACAGGACGTCGACCTGTGCATGTTGCTCGGTGCTGGCTGGCCACTGTGGCTGGGCGGCCTCACGCCGTACCTTGACCGCACCGGAGCCTCAGAACGGGCTACCGGCCACCGGTTCCTTCCACGGGGAGCTGCATCCCTGCCTGGCTGATGTCGGTCTGCCCCGCGATGTCTTCGATGATGCTGCGGGAGATGTCCTGAGGGGTCAAGCCACATTCCGCGAGAACGTCTGCACGCTTGCCATGGTCCAAAAACCGTTCCGGCACACCAAACGTACGCACGGGCGTATCAGCGCCGCTGGCTCCGAGAAGGTCCCGGACAGCCGATCCGACCCCACCGGCTCGCATTCCATCCTCGACGACCACCACCATGCGCGCCCTGCTAGCCAAGTCCACGAGGTCTCGCGTGAGTGGCTTGACCCAACGAGGGTCTACGACGAGGACACCCACTCCCTGAGCTGCCAGCCTCGCGGAAATATCCAGGCACAGGGCAGCCATCGCACCCACGGCCACGACAACAACATCGGGATGTCCATGGGCGGCCAGCACGTCCAGCTCCCCATGCTTATCGATCGCTGGGATCGGTGCTGGAATAGCGCCCTTGGGAAAGCGCACAACGGTGGGCGCATCTGCCACGGCGATCGCCTCACGCATGGCCAAGCGCAGCGTGATCTCATCGCGAGGCGCAGCAAGACGAAGTCCCGGTACTACCTGAAGCATGGACATGTCCCACACGCCATTGTGACTGGCACCATCGTCACCCGTGATCCCTGCACGATCAAGGATGAAGGTCACGCCTGCCTGATGAAGAGCACAATCCATAAGGACCTGATCGAATGCCCTGTTCAAGAACGTGGCATACACGGCAACGACTGGATGCAGGCCGCCGAACGCCAGCCCTGCGGCACTGCCAACCGCATGCTGCTCGGCAATACCCACGTCGAACGAACGCTCAGGAAATTCCCGCGCAAACATGTCCAGTCCGGTGGGGCCCAGCATGGCAGCCGTGATCGTCACGATGTCCGATCGCTCGTGACCGATGTGCACAAGCTCCTGGGCCATCGCGGCTGTCCACGTTGGTCCAGAGACCGCTAATGGCTTGCCCGTGTCCGGGTCAATGATTCCGACACCGTGGAACCGGTCGGCCTCGTCCAACTCCGCTGGCGCGTACCCGTGCCCCTTTTGTGTGATCGTATGCACGATGACGGGACCCGGAAATTCCTTCGCCAGACGCAGCGCGAATTCCAGTTCCTGCTCATCATGGCCATCCACGGGTCCGATGTACTTAAGCCCGAGGTCCTCGAACAGCCCCTGCGGAGCGAGCATGTCCTTGACGCCCTTCTTCACCCCATGGACCGCCCCGTAGAGCGTAGGTCCGACCACGGGCGCCGACTTCAACATCCGCTTACCGATCGACAGCACTCGCTCGTAACTTCGAGTGGTGCGCAGAGTTGCGAGACGATGCGCGACGCCCCCGATGGTGGGCGAATACGAACGGCCATTGTCGTTGACGACAATCACCATCGGTCGATTGGACGTCGCTATGTTGTTGACCGCCTCCCAAGCCATGCCGCCCGTGAGTGCCCCATCGCCAATGACGGCCACCACATGTCGGCGGTCGAGTTGACCGCGGATCTGCCAAGCTTTGGCGATCCCGTCCGCATACGACAGCGCAGTCGACGCATGCGAGTTCTCGACGACGTCGTGCTCGCTCTCCTCGCGAGACGGATATCCGGATAGTCCGCCTCGGGTGCGGAGCGAATCAAAACCGCTGGTCCGACCGGTGAGCATCTTGTGGACGTAAGCCTGGTGACCGGTGTCCCACACGATGACGTCGTCGGGCGAACGGAATACCCTGTGAAGCGCGATCGTGAGTTCAACCACGCCCAGATTGGGTCCCAGGTGACCACCTACGGCAGAAACCTTCTCAATCAGAACCGAGCGAATCTCCGCGGCAAGATCTGGCAACTGCTCGACGTTGAGTGCACGCAGGTCTCGTGGGTCCCGAATCCCGTCCAACAGGGACACATCGTCCTCCTGGCCGCCGGTCATCTTGGCTCGAAGTCTAAATGACGATGGTCAACTCCGTCGGCTGACGCCCGAAGCAGCGCATTGGCGACCAGATCCACCTCACGCTTGCACGCCATGAGCTGGGCGCCCAGGGCCTCCAGACCGCTCTGGGTGGCGGCGAATTCCGGCGGGTCCATGCGATCGGCGAGATCAATGCGCGCTGTGCGGTAGGCGGCTCGAACTCCCTCGCATGACCCCGAGAGCACGTGAGACACCACGAACGCCAGAGCACGTGTCGAGCTTCGCAGGCTTGAGCTGCGCAGCTCAGCCGGCCCTCGATCAAGGAGCCACGAGGCCACGCGCTCGTCGAATTCGGCCGTCCCTGCGGGAGGGAGGTCCTTGGGCCAACCGGGCGGCACCATGACTACAGCAGCGACCTCAGCACATATTGCAAGATGCCACCATTGCGGAAGTAGTCGGCTTCACCCGGAGTATCAATACGCACGAGTGCGTCGAACTCCGTCGCCCGCCCGTCTGTGGCCACGGCCTCGACACGCACACTTCGTGGCGTGGTCCCTGAATTCAATTCCTCGATTCCGCGGACGGTGAACACCTCATCACCCTCGAGCCTCAACGACGCCGCCGTGACCCCAGGCTGGTACTGCAGAGGGAGCACGCCCATACCGATCAAATTTGAGCGATGGATGCGTTCATATGACTCTGCGATGACGACGCGAACACCCAACAACGCCGTTCCCTTCGCCGCCCAATCGCGGCTCGAGCCAGATCCGTACTCCTTGCCAGCGAGAATGACGAGCGCAGTCCCGTGACTTGCATACGACATTGCTGCGTTGTACACCGGTACGACGGTCAGGTTGGGTGAGGTGAAGTCGATGGTGAACCCACCCTCGACGTCATTGAGCATGAGGTTGCGCAGCCTGATATTCGCGAATGTCCCGCGAATCATGACCTCATGATTTCCACGGCGAGATCCATAGGAGTTGAAGTCACCCTTTTGGACACCGTGCGCGATGAGATATTCACCTGCAGGGCTATCGGCTTTGATGGAGCCGGCGGGTGAAATGTGGTCGGTCGTGACCGAATCACCGAGCATGAGCAGCACCCGTGCCCCAGAGATGTCCTTCACCGGCTCCGGCAGGCGCCCCATGCCTTCGAAGTACGGAGCCTTGCGGACATAGGTGCTCTTGGGATCCCATGAAAAAGTTGAACCGCTCGGCGTCTGCAAAGCCCGCCAGCGTTCGTCGCCGGTGAACACATCCTTGTAACGAGACGTGTACATCTCTGAATCAATCGTGGCATCAATGGTCGCCTGAACCTCCTGCGCAGACGGCCAGACATCTGACAAGAACACGGGGACTCCCTGGGGGTCGACGCCCAGCGGTTCCCTATCAAGATCGATATCCATGGTGCCGGCAATGGCATAGGCGACGACTAGCGGTGGGGATGCAAGGTAGTTCATTTTGACGTCCGGGTTGATACGACCTTCAAAGTTGCGGTTACCCGACAGGACGGCGACGACAGCCAGATCAGCCTCGTTGACGGCGGCGCTGACCTCGGGAATCAAGGGACCCGAATTGCCGATGCAGGTTGTGCATCCATAGCCGACCACTGCAAACCCAAGCTTCTCCAGAAACGGCAGAAGGCCCGCCTTCTCGTAGTAGTCAGTGACGACCTTGGAGCCCGGACCCAGAGTCGTCTTGACCCACGGCTTGCGCGTGAGCCCGCGCTCGACCGCCTTGCGAGCCAGCAGTCCCGCCCCAATCATCACTGATGGGTTGGAAGTGTTCGTGCAAGACGTTATTGCCGCTATTACTACTGCCCCATGTCGAATCTGGACATGCTCGCCGTCGATCGCCGTGTCGACGGAGCCTTCTGGATCGTGCGTGTAGTTCTTGAGCGCTGACTGGAAGGACGGCTTCGACTGGCTCAGGAGCACGCGATCCTGCGGACGCTTGGGCCCGGCAAGAGAAGGCACCACGGTCGACAGGTTCAACTCGAGATATTCAGAGTAGGTGGGCTCGTGCTGCGCGTCGTGCCAGAGACCCTGTGCCTTGGCATACGACTCCACGAGCGCGATCTGCGTATCAGCGCGCCCCGTGAGCTTGAGGTAGTCGATCGTCGCTTCGTCGATAGGAAAGATCGCTGCAGTCGAGCCATACTCGGGGCTCATGTTGCCAATGGTCGCCCGATCGGCGAGAGGCACTGCGGACACACCCTGACCGTAGAACTCCACGAACTTGCCCACCACACCGTGCTTGCGCAGCATCTCGGTGATCGTCAGCACAAGATCCGTAGCGGTCGTGCCGGCCGGAAGCTCGCCAGAAAGTTTGAACCCCACCACACGCGGAATCAGCATCGAGACCGACTGACCTAGCATCGCGGCTTCAGCCTCGATGCCGCCAACGCCCCAACCCAACACACCTAAGCCATTGACCATGGTGGTGTGCGAGTCAGTGCCGACGACCGTGTCTGGGTATGCCTGGCCATGGCGGTCCATGATCACTCGAGCCAGATGTTCGATGTTGACCTGATGCACAATGCCCGTGCCGGGCGGTACGACCTTGAACTCCTCGTAGGCGCCCTGACCCCACCGCAGGAACTGGTAGCGCTCTTTATTGCGTTCGTATTCCAAGGCGACGTTAAGACCCTCGGCATCAAGGGACCCGAAGAAATCCGCGATGACTGAGTGATCGATCACGAGCTCTGCGGGTGCAAGTGGCTCGATCTTGGCCGGGTCTCCCCCAAGGTCCGTGACGGCCTCGCGCATGGTGGCGAGGTCGACCACCACGGGTACGCCAGTGAAGTCCTGCATCACCACACGCGCGGGTGTGAACTGAATCTCTTCTGTGGGCTCGGCCGTTGGGTCCCACGCGCCGAGGACACGAATGGTGTCGGCGGTGACATTTGCACCGTCCTCGGTTCTGAGCAGATTTTCCAGCAGAATCTTGTGCGTGAAAGGCAGCGTGGCCGATCCCGGAACCGCATCGATGCGGAAGATCTCGTAGGTTCTATCCCTCACCGTGAGTTGTGACTTGGCTCCGAAGCTGTCCTTGCTGGCCACGCGTCCTCCAAGTTCGATTCGATGCGAGCCGACGATACCGCCCTCTGCTAGCGCGACAGGACCGCGATTGTCTCGAAATGGTGAGTCATGGGGAAAAGGTCCCACGCCTCAATGTGATCTAGCCCATACCCGTGCGCAGCCAGAAAGGTCACGTCTCGGGCGAGTGCCACGGGGTCGCAGGCGACATAGATCAACCTGGGTGCTGCGACCCTGGCCAGCTGGTCAACGACTACTCGGCCGACACCTGCCCGAGGCGGATCCAAGACCACCCCCGCAAGACCGGCTCCGTCCTGCCGTTGAAGCCACGGTCCCACTGAGGCGGACCGCAGGGAAACCCATGGCAGGTCATGGAGGGCACGTCGAGCCTCGCGCTGGGCCTGCGAGGACTCCTCGACCGCCTCGACATGTCCGCTCGAGCCGACGTCCTGTCCGAGGACAGCGGCGAACAGTCCCGCACCGGAGTACAGGTCCCACCAGATCGAACCGGTCTCGGCTTGAGCCAGCGCCTGCACCCGGTCCGACAGGAGGCCTGCAGCCCCCACATGGACCTGCCAGAAACTATCCGGCCGCATCCGCCATACCCGTCCATGCACATCCTGAAGGACTCCCGCGGAGCGATCGTGCCGTGGGTTGTCAATAGTGGACACGCTCGCATGATCGGACCCCACCGCTGCCCACGACTGCTCACCCTTGGTGGCCGGTGGTGGAGGCGTGGCAATTGCCCCCACCGCGATCAAGCAGTGGTCGATGGCCACCACGTCATGCGACCTGTGGGCGCGCAACCCCCAGCCCTGCGTGCCATGTGACCACCGCATCCGACTGCGCCACCCAAGGCCCGTGAGGTCCCCCGGAACTGCATGGACCGGCACGGAAGCACCCGGGAGGTCCGTCACATCAATCCCCGCGAATCGGCTGAGGGTCTCAGCAAGCACCTGACCTTTGAGTCTTCGCTGAGCGGCCAGATCCACGTGCTGGAAGTCGCATCCTCCGCACATCCCTGCCCATGTGCACGGAGCCTGAACCCTGTCAGGGGAAGGATCGAGCACCTGGACCACGTGGGCCCGGGAGATTTTGCTCTTCATCTCCGTGATCTCGATGACAACTCGTTCGCCGGGAAGAGCACCACGCACGAAGACTGTTCGCCCATCGACATGTGCAACTGCGTGGCCACCGTGTGCGATGGGTCCGACGGTCACCTCAGACATCTCGCACCCGTCACGCCAGACGACCTATGAATAGGTATGAGCCTCGCAATCACCACAGGCCGCAGCGTATGCGGCGCAGACTGCGTGTACGGTTCCATCGTGCACATTGTGATTCTCGGATGCGGCCGGGTCGGCTCATCACTGGCTCACAGCCTCGACGACCTTGGTCACTCTGTCTCCATCATCGACATGGATACCAAGGCATTCAGAAAGCTCAGTCAGGACTTCCGCGGCCAAACGGTAACCGGGGTTGGCTTCGATCGGCAGACGCTTGAAGCGGCCGGAATCGAGCGCGCCGCCGCCTTCGCTGCAGTCAGCAGCGGCGACAACAGCAACATTCTTGGCGCGCGTGTCGCTCGGGAGACGTATGGAGTAGCAAGTGTCGTCGCACGAATCTACGATCCCCGCCGGGCGGAGATCTACCAGAGACTCGGCATTCCAACTGTGGCAACAGTGGCGTGGACATCTGGCCAAATACTTCGCGGCCTTCTCCCCATGGGCTCGCTAGAGGAGTACCGCGACCCCAGCGGCACGATGGTCCTCTCCCAGATACATGTTCATGACAGTTGGCTCGGCACGCGGGCCGTCACACTCGAGGCAGCCGCGGGAGCTCGCATTGCGTTCATCACGAGATATGGCTCTGCATTTCTTCCGAACGCCGAGACAGTCTTGCAAGAAGGCGATCTCATCCATGCTCTATATCCGACCGGGACAGACGAGCGCGTCACTGCCGTTTTCGAGGGCGGTGTCACAGCATGAGGATCGCGATCGCAGGCGCAGGCAAGGTAGGGCGTTCCATCGCTCGTGAACTCATCGGCAATGGGCATCACGTCCTATTGATTGATCGTGATGTGGAGATGGCCCGTTCCGGTGTCGTCGAAGGCGCCGACGTGCTCATGGGGGATGCCTGCGAAATCAGTGCTCTCGACGAAGCTCGCCTGTCCGAGTGCCAGGTGGTTGTTGCGGCCACTGGTGACGACAAGGTCAACCTCGTGGTCTCGTTGCTGGCCAAGACCGAATACGGCGTCCCTCGAGTGGTGGCCCGCGTCAACCATCCCAAGAACGAGTGGATGTTTGATGAGTCATGGGGGGTCGACGTGGCGGTGTCGACCCCGCGCATGCTCGTCGCTCTGGTCGAAGAGGCCGTCAGCGTCGGCGACCTCGTGCGACTCTTCAGCTTCCGCCAGGGTCAGGCGAACCTCGTTGAGATCACCCTCAGTGCAGATTCGCCCGTTGTGGGTCAACGTGTTGGCGGGCAGTCATGGCCCCCCGACACGGCCCTGGTTGCCATCGTGCGAGGAAACCGAGTCATCACCCCATCTCCTGATGACCCGCTTGATGCTGGCGATGAGTTGCTCTTTGTCACCGCACCCGACCAGGAGCCCACACTCCAGCGCATGCTGGGTCACGCCTGACGCTGCTCCTGCCACACCGGAGCCAAGATTCGGTACGTGAACCATGCTGCTGCGATGTACAGCGGGATTCCCATGACGACCTTAAGGACACCCAAAAAGGCGATGTTGTGGGCCAGATAAAGAGGCACCTGCACTACCAGGCGACCGAAGAAAAGGCCCACCCAGATCCAAGACGCCGCTGAATACACCCGCCGCAAGCGTTCGTCCTGGCGCCAAGCGGTTCGCTTGCCCGTCAGAAAACCCATGGCGACACCCAGCAAGGGCCAACGCACCAGGATGCTCAACAAGAACGCGCTTCCATACGCAAGATTTTGAAGGAAACCGGGAATGAAGTAGTTCTCCGCGTGTCCGGTGAATTTGGCGAAGGCGGCCGAGATACCCACTCCGAAGAACCCCGACAGCACCTGTCGCAAAGGCTGCTTACGAATAAGTCGATACCCGACGATGACACTCCCGGCTCCGAGAGCCGTGAAGACAGCGACACTCAGATTGTTAGAACTCGCCAAATATGCCACCACGAACACCAGCGTTGGCAAGCCGGAATCAATAATCCCGCGCCAACCACCGATGGCCTTCTCCAGCAGAGCAGACTCCGCCCGCACATCCTCGGATGTTCCATGCGCGATCTCTTGCTGATCCTGACCCGTTGGCTCGGTCATTCGATACCCGGCCGCAGCTCGTACCTCGGGTTGAATATCACCGGGTGCACGTCACTGCCGGCGAGCCTGCCGTGAACCACTAATCGTCGTCCGGGAGTGATGCCTGGAAGTTTTCTGCGTCCAATCCACGCCACCGTGACACTGCTCGTTCCGTCGAACAGATCGATCTCGACGGTCGGGTTGGAATTGATGGGACGCAGGGTCACTGCCCGCACCAGCCCCTCCACACATACCCGCTCTCCAATCGCGCATTGGGACATTGGTGTGGCGTCAGATGAAGCCCGTTTGACCTGCTCTGCAACCTGGTCGGCTTCCAATTGCGTGAGGGAACGTCGAAGGCGACTCCAGATTCCGGCCCTGCGCGTACTCGCATCAGATCGCTGCCGGGTGATCGCCACGGTCTCAGGGTAACCCGACCGGTCATCTTCACCGCAGGAAGGCGCGCAGCAAGCCTGTGGAGTGCGCATTCACGGCTCACGATGGAAAGCTAGGTGCCCGCGGACTCATCCATCGTAGGCAGAGACAAGGCAAGCGGCGTTCCCACCGGCATCGCTTCGTTGCCTCTGTTGATGATCAATGAGCGGACACCCGCCTCCAAACGATCAGAGGCTGGTCCCGGTCGCGAGGCGCTACCAAGAAAGATCGCCCGCAGGAACCATCGCGGACCATCGATGCCTACGAACCGGGCTGGCTGCAAACCGGATGATCCATCTCCTGGATTCACCTGAGCCAGCAGTTCCTGTCCGAAACTGCCCTGAACTTCATCGACGAGGCCGCCGTTAGCGGTGACGGAGTCACGAATCTGAACCCGGACGTCTTCCCACTGGGACGAGCTTTTGGGTGCGGCAAACGGTTGGACCTGAACGACAGCGTCGCCAGCCGCAAGACTGATGGAGGAGACCTTGCCCGATTCCTCGTCAACCTGAACCTGAACGTCAATCCCCTCCATGGCGGGAATGACGAGCCCTCCGAGATCAATTCGATTAATCCCGTCGCTCAGATTCACCTGGCTAACATCGAACGGTCCGCTCGTCACTGTTCCTCCTTGTCGTGAAGAGTACCCGTGAGGCCACCGGTGGATCCGAATCCGCCAGCACCCCTGTGACTTCCCGGCAGCATCGCCACCTCCACCCACGAGGCACGGGCGACCTCCTGGATGACCAACTGAGCTATACGGTCGCCTCGCTCGATGACCGCGTTGGCAACCGGATCGTGATTGATCAAAATGACGCCGATCTCTCCTCGATATCCCGCGTCGATGGTGCCCGGTGAGTTGAGCAACGTAACACCGTGCTTCAAAGCCAACCCGCTTCGCGGGTGGACCAATGCCATGAAGCCCGTAGGTAGCGCAATCGCGATCCCGGTCAGCACTAGGGCGCGTGCTCCGGGAGCAAGCGCGATTGACACTCGACTGTGCAGATCCAGTCCTGCATCACCAGGGTTTTCGTAGATGGGGAGTGGCATATCTGGATCGAGACGCTCAATCAATATGTGCACTGTCATGGATTGATCTCCACATCGTCCCTACCAGCCCCGCGCCAAGCTGGCCCACCGGAGGCCCGATCCGCCAGCGCTTGGTGCACCTGCTCGGGGTTGCCATGCGTCAAGAAATGCTGCAAGGGCACTGATAGGAACATTGCCGCTGCTGATACGGCGATAGTTCCGTCCACAAGTGTCCCCTGGGCCTCCATGAAAACCTTGCGGCCATGAACACCGGTGATGCGAGCGTCCAAGGCAAGTGGTGAGCCCACCGGAACCGGACGGCGAAAATCAACCTCAAGCCGTGCGGTGACCGCCGGTAACCCGAGCAGCCAATTCAACGACCCCAGGACCTCATCGAGGACAGCGGTAAGGACCCCACCGTGTGCCAGGCCGGGAGCGCCCTGATGATTGTGCGAGACGACCATGCGGCCGGTCACCGTGAGCCCCTCACCGGCCACCACCGACACATGCAGTCCCGTGGGGTGCTCGGCACCGCACCCAAAACACCATCGGAAATGTGACGGGACAGGTTCACCGGGTGCCGGCGCATGCGACCCGCGAGGGGGTAGCACCGCGTCGGGCGGGGGTGTCGTGAGCGACGATGCAGTGTGGGCCACGGCACCCGACATTACCTGCACCTGACATGCTGGAGCGGTGCCGAAGTTCCGAGAGCGCCTATGGCCGTCATGGCCGTCATGGGTGGTCATCGAGGGCTTGATCGGCCTGCTCGCCTGGGCATACGGAATCGCGCTGGGCTGGGGTGTGGGAGTGGGCGTGGCAGTCATTGGGACCGGCGCAGCACTGGCCTTCGCACGATTGTCGTCTCCGCTGCTGGTTCTCACGTCTACAGACCTGCGCGTCGGACATGCCACATTGCCAACGGACACGATCTCAGCCGTGGAGTCGTTATCGCGAGAAGGGATTGCGCGCCTTCGAGGTCCTGACGCGGATGCCCGTCTGTTCGTGGAGCTTCGACCGTGGGCCGGTCGCGAGGCAGTCCTGATCTGTATCGCCGATCCCACCGATCCTCACCCGGCATGGCTGGTCACGACTCGCCACCCTGATCGACTGCAGGCAGTTATTGCTGCCACGATGGACACCGACAAAGGAGAACTGCCGTGACACAGCCCACCCAGGCCCTCGAGGCCACCGAGGCCACCGAGACCCGCATCAACCCGGTTGCCCATCTCCTGGCCCCCATCGCAGCGGTGGCGGCCACGTTCATGGTTCGCAAGGTCCTGGATCGCGGCTATCGGACTGTGACCGGCACACGCGCTCCTGAGGCGCGCGATCCCGGTGTGTCCTTAGGGCGAGCCCTCATGTGGACGGCCGCAACCGCAGTGACCGCAGCCTTGGTCGAAGTCGCCGTCTACCGACTGGCCAACCAATGGGGAGCCCGGCCCACCTCAGAGAACTAGGCGCACTGCCCTTTCAGAGTGCTAAGCGCACTCTTTGCAGATCAGAGTGCTAAGCGCACTCTTTGCAGATCAGAGTGCTAAGCGCACTCTTTGCAGATCAGAGTGCTAAGCGCACTCTT
>Ga0114968_10000069_pt1 | contig 84093 bp, 24 predicted proteins | sample M_130807_EF_Meta_FD_87020 | JGI IMG/M metagenome (GOLD analysis project Ga0114968, IMG submission 87020) | Freshwater microbial communities from Lake Montjoie, Canada to study carbon cycling - M_130807_EF_MetaG | ecosystem: Environmental > Aquatic > Freshwater > Lake | place: Lake Montjoie... | reverse complement strand
TACCTGGATTGTTTTTACCAATACCTAATCTATTAGTAGCAGTATCCCAAACTAAATTGGATGTTGATTGAATGCCTGAAATTCCATTACCTAAAATAACTTGTCCGGCAGTAATGTTATTTATTAAATTTTGTTTTGCATTTAGTGAAGTATCTAAACCCGTTATTCTTGATTGTGGTAAAGCTGGTATCTGCCCTTCTGTAAATCCTGTTAATGATGCACCAGAACCACTGAACAATGTAGCGGTAACAGTTCCTACCACATCTAGAGCAGTGCCTGGATTTGCTTTACCAATCCCTACACAACTATTATGAAGTATCATCGTTTCTACGTTATTTGAATAAAGATATATCCTACTACCTGCTCCTGACGAATAACCAATAAATATATGTTTATCTGTATATGAATTTCTAATAACTCTCATTTCAGCATAAGCATCTGATGATGCTAGATCCAACCCTACCGTTCCTGTTGTTCTATTAATAACTAATTGAGCTGTAGTAGGATTAGTTGTCCCAATACCTACATTGCCATTAGAAGCAATCCTCATTCTCTCATGTGCCATTGTTGTTGCGTCTGTTGCGCTATTATTACATAAAAACACAATATCACCTATATCATAAATACCAGTTCGACAATGCCCTATTGCACATTTATTATTTCCATCTGTTCCTAAAGCAATTAAAGTTGCTGTTCCATTACCAAAATTACTATAAGCACCCGCAGATATTCTTAAAGGAAAACAAGTCACACCAACAGATCCTGTTGTTCCTTCATGAATATGTAATTTTGACGAAGGATCAATCCCAATACCTACATTACCATTATTCGCTATCCTCATTCTTTCTGTTTGTGCTGATGTAGTATAAAATATATGTTTACCTGTTGAAGGTGCTAAGTAGTCTATGTTCCCGTTATAAGATGTTCTATTTATTCCAGATAAAACAATTCGTGTATTTGACGCTCCATCAGTATTACCTGTGCCAATTATAGTATAATCACTATCACTATTTGCAATTCTTAATCGTCCGCCCCCTCCAACCTGTAATATATTAAGAGGATTATTTGTCCCGATACCAACATTACCATTATTATCTATCCTCATACGCTCAACTGGCAAAGTATTACCGGCTGCCGTTCCAAAAGTTAATTGAGTATTACCACTTCCAGTGTGTTCATTTTGAATATAAGAACTATGAGAAGCATCATTTGCTAACCATAATTTTACTTTTCCATTATTTTGTCCTTCTAAACCACCCCTAAATACTATATCAGTTGTTGTCCCTGCTGTCGCAGAACCTTTCACATATAAAGTCGCATCAGGTAAAGCAAACGCAGTATTACCATCATCACTTGAGTTATTTGTAGTCCCAATAATTACATTACCCGATAATTTTATATTACCTGATATATCAACATTGACATTTTTAGCACTTGTGCCTATTCCAATATGACCGCCATCAAATATTTTAAAACAAGTCGAACCGTCATCTTGAATATCAATTATAGGTTGTGCACCAGTTTGATTAACTATAACTGCAGGTCCCGTACCGTCGTTTGTAACAATCAACTGTTCTGTTGTACCAACATTTGTATTTATTTGTGTCAGAGTACCATTAACAGTTAAATTACCTTCAATTCTTGCATCTCCAGAAACATGTAATTTCTTATTTGGTTGTATTGTACCTATACCCACATTGTTATTACTTCCATCTATATATAATGTACCCGAATCAATATTAACATTATTTAAAGTATCAATAATAATTGCACCTGTTCCTGTTCCCGATTGTAATATTACTTTTCCTACAGACCTTAATATTAAATCTCCTGCTGCTGCAGATGTACTATAATCTCCTGATGCATTTGCTCTACCTAATGAAGTAAGAGTACCAGACCAAAATAAACTTGAAGGTGATGTGCTTTTCAATGAAATATCACCATTTATTTTAATTTCATTTGTAGTTATTATACCATTAACATCTAAAATAGTTGAAGGATTGGGTTTACCAATACCAACATAACCATTTGATCTATCAAATGTCATATCTATTCTTGGTGTAGCACTATTATTATATCCTCTAATATAGAACTTATTATCCGTATTACCAATATAAGCTATATCATAACCATAATTATCTGAAAATTCTTTGAATGATATAATAGCATTACCATCTGATCTTGTATCTAATAATCTAATCGTTGGTTCTGTACCTTTAATATCTAATAAATATTGTGGATTATTTGTACCAATACCTAACCTATTATTTTGATTATCCCAAACTAAATTTGTTGGTTGTAATATTGTACTTGTTTCATTGCCAACTAATATTGAACCTGATGTTAAAGTTGTTGCACCTGTTCCACCACGATTAACAGATAAAACCCCAGATGTAATATTAGTAGCGTTTAAAGATATTAAATTTGCACCAGATCCAGAAATAATACCAGATAATTTTATATTACCAGAAACATCTAAATTGTCAGAAGGGACTGTTTTTCCAACACCAACGTTACCTGAAGGATCAATAGTTATTGAACTATAAAATGGATTAAATTGAGAATTCAAATTTATTAAAGATATATTATTATTAAAACTCATTATTAATATATAATATTATATATTAATAATCAAGTAAAAAATTTATATATAAACTTTATAATATTTATTTTTTTATAAAAAATAAACAAATTAACAAACAAATTAATAAATAAATAAATAAACTCTTAATATAAAACACATAAATACTAAAAGACTAAAAATACAGTTTCAGATTAGGATATTCTATTACTGCTTTCTGAAGATACTCTATATCATCTGAACTAAAGTTATTATAACTAAGATCAAGTGATGTTAATTTTTTGCTGATGGACATCAAAGTTATGATGTCTTTGACAATATCAGAATTAAGATTATTGTGACTCAGGTCAGCTGTAACCACGTTTGGAAAGTTTTCAGCAAACAATGTGCTAATTATTTTTGTATTACTCTCGTTGAAATTACATTTATATATTACAACATACTCTGTGTTTTTATTACCACCTAGTATTGGAAATTCCATATTTAAGTCAAGGTCTATTTTTTTTATATAAAATATTTTTAGCTCCTTATCAAAAATGATATTATTCTTATTGTCATCCATATTTGTTTAGTAGTTTGTAACAATATTTATTTTAATGTAAAAGTACAAAAAAATAAATATTCAATTTTTTTAATAATAATTAAAAAATATATAAAGTTAATAATAAAGCACATAGAAAAAAACAGAGCACATAGCTCTTATATCATTAGACTCACTTTTTATGACCGAACTAAAGGACCAGGTCCTAGATAGAGTGACAAATTAGGGTACTTGCGTGATGCTTTTCTAAGCCTAATCTCGTCTTTGAGATTGAAAGCATTGCCACTGAGATCCAATTCTTTCAAGTGCTCACACTTAGACATCAGAGTAATAATCTTCCCAACAACTTTTGTATTGAATTTGTTGCTAGTAAGATTCACTTTCTCAGCGCTGATAAAGTGGTTGGAAAACAACTCAACTATGATCTTACCAGCTGCAGTGCAGCTGAGATTGTTGTTGTGGATCTCGATGTTACTGATGCTGGTGTTTCCGCACAACTTATTACCGAGCAAACGCAACGATTTCACAGTTCGACGAGTCATCACAACGTGTCCCGTATTTGAGTTGATTTCGAACATGTTATACTGTTGCTTGTTTGCTTGTTTGCTTGTTTGTTGCTTGTTTGTGGTTGATTTGTAAAATATGTTTTGAATAAAAATTACAAACAAAAAAAAATTCAATTTTTATTGTTTGTAATTTTTGTCTAATTTTTATTTTTTCTAATAATAATAAAATAAACTTTATATAATTTATTGTTTTAAATAAAAAAATCAAGTATCGAATGAGTGGCGAGTCGTATTGTTTAAAAGAAGAAGCAAATGTTGGTGTAAGCCTTTTCAAGGCTCTTTTGATCAGAGCTACCGATCTCGGTATTGCGAAGATCAACGCTCACGAGGTGCTTACAACAAGCCAGTACATCCATAAGGACACCAGCTACGTTGGTTCCAACCTTGTTGTTGGAGAGATTGATGTATTGAGCTTCACGACAGTTTTTGAGGACAAAAGCCCTGAAGATCTTTGCGTTGTCTTCAGTATCACCAAAATTGTTATTTTGGAGATATATGTCTGTGAGCTGCTGGTTGCCGAGCTCATTCATGTAATGAGCTAGTTCGTCTGGGCCTAATTCGCGGTCAGTCGCAAAGAAATCCTTCTTCTTGTACCCAGAAATCGGGTTGTGTAAATCACTGACGATCGGAGGTGAACCCACAGTTGGGTTGTGAATATGGTCCCTGTACGCGACAGTGTATTTGATCTGCGGCATCAAAACTTGCTGAGGCTGATTAGGCTGAGGGGTAAAAGTGACGAGCGGAGCATTGTAAGAGGAGTTCATTGTCTGAGGTCTACAGATGATTGTAATCAAAAATATAAAATTAATAGATTCAACAATATTTTTTTTTTTCAATTTTTTTCCCTAAAGTAACTTGAACCTGTATATAATCATTTTATATTACACGTTAATATAATTTAAAATCTGGGTCATTCTCGCAGCGGGCTGCTCGACAGCCTGCTAGAGGATGCTAGCGCATCTTCTGCGCGGGTCATTCTTGCAGCGGGCTGCTATATTATGTCAGCCCGTGCAAAGGATACGCATAATCTAGCATTTTCTGCGCGGGTCATCTTTGCCTCTAATTCTTCTATGCGTCTATCTTGTGATGTTATTTGTTTAGATTGTTGGTTAATAATATTTTGTAATTCTTTAATATTTTCTATTAATATAGGTACTAATCTTTCGTATTTGATGCTCAAGTAATTCTCCCCTGTTTTAGAAATTAATTTACCATCTTTTTCTATTATATCTAATGGTGACATGCCAACAATTTCTGGTAATACTTTTTGTACATCTTGTGCACTTAATCCAATATTAACATCTTTGTTCATAATACCCAACTCTATTGCTTTTTCATTTGGCGTATATTTAAATGCAGTTAATTGATTAATAATTTCTAAAGAATTATTAATATTACCAATTCTATTTTTTAATCTATCGTCTGAATAATTAGCAACTATATCTCCAGTTGCGTTTAATGATCCATTCACTAAAACATTACCCGAAATATCTAATACAGCACTTGGGTTTGTTTTTCCGATACCTACCTTACCAGAATCAAAGTAGAGATCGGAATTATTAGTTGTTGTAGTCCATTGAGATGATATATATTGTGACCCATTTTTATATAAACTTCCTGAAAAATTAATATTACCCGAAACATCCATTGCAAATTGAGGATTTGTGTTACCTATTCCCACATAACCAGTATTGTAATAAAGATTATTACCACTACTATTCCATTGACTTGCTGCACCTGTTTTAAGAGATAAAACGCCTCCTGTAGTATCAAAAAATGTACTATTTATTGAACTACAACCAGTACCACCGTAAGTACTAGATAAAGTGCCGCTATTAATATTTGTAGCATTAATATTACCAATGATACTTCCAGACGCTGTAATGTTACCGGAAACATCAAGTGTTGAAGAAGGGTTAGTTTTACCAATACCAACATTTCCTAAATCATAATTTAAACTAGTGCCAATAATTTCCCATGGATTAAATGCTTTATTTTTTACAGATAAAACACCATCAGTCGTGTCAAAGAATAAAGTATTTAATGTAGTACAACCAGTCCCACCATATGACGCTGATAAAACACCACTAGAGATATTTGAAGCATTTAATGAGGACAAACCGGATCCGATACCAGTAATTGTTCCAGATGCTGTAATGTTTCCAGATACGTCTATTGTTGTTGCAGGATTTGTTTTACCTATACCTAAACAATTATTTGTCCATATAAGGGTATTTGTTTGTATTAAATTATTTGTTCCATTCCCAATTAAAATACACCCAGTATTAATACTACTTAATCCTGTTCCACCATTTCTAACTGCTAAAGTACCTGAATTTATATTTGAAGCATTTAAATTATTTAAACCAGAACCATCACCAGTTATTGTACCTGATAAACTTATATTACCTGATATATCAAGAGTAACAGATGGATTTGTTTTTCCTATGCCTACATTACCATTTGATTTTATTGTTATACAACTACTAGTTCCTGTATTTATTGCACTGTTTAATATTTCAAAACCATATGCAGTAGCCCCACAATCCCAATACGTATTATATAAAATATCACCAGCACAACGAATACCAGCTCTAAATGTTCTGTTTGTAAATATATCATTTGTTTTATATGGTATGTATGGATTTTCAATAACTATAACACTACCTGAACTTCCATCACTACCTATAGTTGGATATGATAAATTGTTCCAATTAACGAGATTACCTATTCTAGTATTGCCCCAGTTTGCATGTGATCCGGATCCAGTTATACTTATGGTTGTATCGCAACTTACATTCCCTAAAACATCTATTAATAATCCTTTATTACTATTTGACTGTAATCTCAGCGCTCCTCCATCATTTCTTAATGTAGCAGTTTTAGATCCTCCGTCAATAATACGTGATGTATCATTAATAAATAATACACAGTTATCATTATTATTGTTGTATACACGTAATATACCATATGTTGAACTTTCGTTACCCACATAAAATAAATTTGATCTAATAACATCAGATGCTTTAATATTACCGGATATATCCACATTTATACTTTTAGTTGATGTACCTATAGCAACGTCGCCTGAATCCAAAATCTTAAATGTAGTATTGCCGTTGTTTTGCAACTCTATGATAGGAAACGAACCTAATTGATTAATTAATAATGCAGGTCCAGAAACGCTATTTGTTATTGTTAAACGTTTATTGTGTGATATATCCCCGTTAATCGTCATTTTATTATCAAATTGTGATTCGTTTGTAACATGTAACTGTTTATTAGGTTGTGTTGTACCTATACCTATATAATTATTACTTGCATCTAAATATAAAACGCTAGCAGTAATGTTTCCACTAGTATCTATTTTAAATTTTGAAATACTATTATCTTGCAAATCTATTAAATCACCAGAACCAATTTGATTAACTTTAAATGCTACATTTGTAGAGTTTTGTGATATATCTAATTTACCAATTGGATTAGTGATACCAACTCCAATATTACCCGTATTGTAATAAATACTTGTACTTGATGTAGTCCATTTGCTAACTACACTATCTTTAATTTTTAATATATTTTCCAAAGTATCAAAATGTGTAGTATTTATTGAAGTACAACCAGTACCACCATAAAGAGCAGATAAAGTACCAGATGATACATTTGAAGTATTTAGATTTGTTAAAGTACTTCCAGAACCAATAAAAGTACCTAATACAGAGATATTACCAGATACATCTAAAGCAGAATTTGGGTTACTTGTACAAATACCAAGTCTATTATTTGTATTATCCCAATGCAAGTTGGAAGGTTGGATTATCTGGCTAGTACCGTTGCCTACTAATAATTTATTACTATTTATAGTTGTCAAACCTGTACCTCCATTACTTACAGATAATATACCAGAATCAATATTAGTTGCATTCAATGAAGTTAAACCAGAACCATTACCCGAAATAGTACCAATAACATTTAAATTACCGGTATTAGTTAAAGATAATTTATTATTAAAAGTTCCTCCATTATCATTCTTAAAATTTAGAATATAATTAGAAATATCCATTTGCCATGATGCACCAGCAATATTATTAAATAATAAATCTTTACTTGTTATTAAACCATTGTTACCTTTGACTGATCCGATAGATGTAATATTGCCAGATACATCTAATGTTTCACTTGGATTTGTTTTGCCAATACCTAAAGAATTATTATTCCATGTTAGATTTGGCGTTTGTATTAAATTATTTGTACCATTGCCTATTAAAATTTGATTTGATGTGAAAGAAGAAACTCCTGTACCACCATAAGAAATAGATAAAGTACCTCTATCGATATTTGATGAATTTAAATTTGTTAAAGAACTACCAGAACCACTTATATTACCCAATACATTCAAATTACCAGACACATCTAAAGTAGCGGATGGGGTAGTAGTTCCAATACCTAATCTATTATTACCACGATCCCAATGTAAATTAGAAGGTTGTAGTATTGAATTTGTATCATCACCTACTAATAATTTATTACTTGTAATAGTTGTTAATCCTGTACCACCATAACTAACATTTAAAATCCCACTTCCTATATTACTTGAATTTAATGATGTCAAACCAGCCCCCGAACCAACAAAATTGGTTGCACTTAAAGTATTTGACGCAGTATCCCAAGATAAATAAGGCGATTGTAACAGAGCGCTGGTACCATTCCCAATTAACAAACGACCTAACGTTAAAGATGACGCACCAATACCACCACAAGAAACATTTAAAATACCTGAGTTAATGCTAGATGCATTTAGTGCAGTCAAACCAGCCCCGGAACCTACAAATTTAGTAGCAGTTAAAGTTTTTGACGTATCATCCCAAGTTAAATAAGATGATTGTAACAGAGCGTCAATTCCATTCCCAATTAATAATTGTCCAGACGTTAATGTTGAAGTACCAATACCACCAAATGAAACATTTAATATCCCAGAACTAATGCTCGATGCATTTAGCGCAGTCAATCCAGCACCAGAACCTATATGCGTACCTGTTATTGAACCTGAAACATCTAGAGCTGAAGTCGGATTAGTAGTACCTATACCTAATCTATTATTTACATTATCCCAATGTAAATTAGAAGGTTGCATTATTCCATTTATACCGTTACCAACTAATAATTTGTCAATTGAAAGATTACTTAGACCTGTTCCACCTTGAGCAACATTTAATATTCCTCTGTCTATATTTGATGCATTTAATGAAGTTAGACCAGAACCAACACCTGAAATAGTACCGGTAACATTTAAATCTCCTGTATTTGTTAAAGTTAATTTATTATTAAAAGTACCTCCATTATTATTTTTAAAATTTATAACAGAATTAACAATATCAATTTTCCATGCAGCACCAGCTACGTTTTCAAAAGATAAATTTGTTGTAGTTATTAAACCATTTCCTTTAACTGTCCCTGACGATATTATATTCCCAGATACATCTAACACTTCACTAGGTATAGTTTTACCAATAGCTACATTACCATTGTTATAGGAAATATTATTTCCTGTACTTGCCCATAAATTTAAAATGGATGTTTTTAGTGATAAAATATTTCCTGTAGTATCAAAAAATGTACTATTTAATGAAGTACAACCAGTACCGCCACATAAGACGCTTAATTTACCATTGATAATATTATCTGCGTTTAACGATGTCAAACCACTACCCGTTCCACTAAATATACCGTTTGTTATAACAGGATTTGTATTTAGTACAACAGAACCTGAACCAGTAGAAGTACTTACACCAGTACCGCCATACAAAACAGCTAATTTACCAATATTTATATTATCAGCATTTAATGACGTTAAGCCGGTACCAGTTCCACTAAATGTACCGTTTGTTATAATAGGATTTGTATTTAAAACAGTAGAACCATAACCAGTCGATGATGTAACACCTGTACCTCCATATGCTACGCTTAAAATACCACTACTTATATTAGTTGCATTTATGTTATATAATTTTGAACCTGAAGCATTCATATTACCAGATACTGTTAAATTACCGGATATATCAACATTAACATTTGATGTTGTCTTGCCAATCCCTACATCACCTGACGAAAATATTTCAAATTTAGTATTACCGCTGCTTCTAAATTCAACGATTGAATTAGCACCTGTTTGATTAGCAATTATAGTTGATGCTGTACCATTATTTGTTATGGTTAATTGATCTGTATTTTGTATTGTTGTGTTAACAGTAGTTGTAGTTCCATTTACAATTAAATTTCCTTCGATTCTAGCAGGTCCAAGTACATGTAAATTATAACTAGGATTTGTAACGCAAACACCTACGTAATTGTTAGAAGTATCTACAAATAATGCGGTAGATGCAAATAAATTACCACTATTATCTATTTTTAATTTTGTAGTGCCATTTTTTTGAATATTAATTATATTACCGCTTGTATTTGTATGATTTAATAACAAACCGTTATTATTATTTGTGGATAATATATGCAATGCTGCATTCAATTGTGTAACACCTATTCCTAACTGACTAACAGTAGCTAAATCAGATGAACTAATATTTAAAGTTTCTAAAACATTATTAGATAAATCCTTTCTAACTAATATCATTTTACCATTTACATTTTTAGTTAATACTATTTTTTCTGTACCGTCAAAAAATTCTAACTCACTTAAAGTTAATTTTTTTGTATTACCTAAATTATCAAGTAATTGTAAATTACCGTCGTTATTTTTAGATAATAATAAACCATTTATATTAATAGTATTTAAATACAAATCACGCCATCTATTTGTAGTCGAACCTAAATCATATGTTATATTTGTAGTTGGTATAACATTGCCTAAAATTGTAACGTTACCTGATACATCTAATTCACTTGTAGGATTTGTTACATTTATACCAAGTCTATTACTAGTATTGTTCCAATGCAAGTTATTTGATTGAATAATACTATTGCTACCGTTCCCTATTAACAATTTATTATTTGTAAGACTAGATAAACCTGTTCCGCCTTGAGCAACAGTTAATAGTCCTCTGTCTATATTTGATGCATTTAATGCTGTTAAACCAGTACCATTGCCGCTAAATGTGCCATTTGTCATTGTTGCCCCGGTACTTAATACTAGGGAACCACTTCCTGTTGAACTACTTGTACCAGTACCACCACAAGAAACAGTTAATACACCACTGTTGATATTTGATGCATTTAATGCTGACAAACCAGTACCAGTTCCGCTAAATGTACCGTTTGTCATCGTAGCAAAATTAGTAAATACAACAGAACCATTACCCGATGATGTCGAAACGCCTGTACCGCCACAAGCTACAGACAATATACCACTGTTAATATTTGTTGCATTTAATGCTCTCAGACCAGTACCTATACCACTAAATGTACCATTAGTCATAGTAGCTGCATTACTCAATACTAAAGAACCATCACCTGTTGATAAAGCTACACCTGTACCACCTCTAGCTACAGGCAATATACCACTGTTGAAATTTGATGCATTTAATGCTGTTAAACCAGTACCAGTACCACTAAATGTACCATTTGTCATAGTCGCGCCATTGTTCAATACAACTGAACCATTACCTGTTGAAGAAGAAGTACCTGTACCGCCTCTAGTTACTGCTAATGTACCTAGTGAAATATTTGAAGCATTTAATTCTGCTAAACCTGTACCAATACCACTAAAATTACTATTTGTCATCGTCGCTGCATTACTCAATACCACAGAACCATTACCTGTTGATAAAGCTACACCTGTACCACCTCTAGCTACTGATAATGTACCCGAATTAATATTAGTTGCATTTAATGCTGATAAACCAGTACCAGTACCACTAAAATTACCATTTGTCAATGTAGCTGCATTGTTTAATACCACAGAACCATTACCTGTTGATGTAGTTACACCTGTACCGCCTCTATTTACAGGTAAAGTACCTGAATTAATATTAGATGCATTTAGCGCAGTCATTCCAGTACCAGAACCAACAAAATTTGTTGCACTTAAAGTATTCAAAGAAGTATTCCAAGATAAATAAGGCGATTGTAACAGAGGGTTTGCTCCATTCCCAATTAATAATTGTCCAGGTGTTAATGTTGAACTACCAATACCACCACTAGAAACATTTAAAGTACCTGAATTAATATTTGATGCATTTAGCGCAGTCAATCTAGTACCAGAACCTACAAAATTAGTAGCAGATAAAGTATTATTACTATTATCCCAAGTTAAATTAGTTGATTGTAAAAGTGCACTAGTCCCATTCCCAATTAATATTTGATTTGTATTTAATGATGTTTTACCAGTACCACCATAAGTTATATTAACAACACCGCTACTTAAATTACTTGCGTTTAATGCTGTCAGAGCAGTCCCAGAACCAATAAAATTAGTCGCACTTAAAGTATTACTTGTATTATTCCAAGATAAATTTTCAGATTGTAATAATGCCCCTGTTCCATTTCCAATTAATAATTGTCCTATTGGCAAAGTGTCTGATCCTGTACCGCCTGCAATAACTGATAAGGTACCTGTTGTTATATTTCTGGCATTTAATCCACTTAAACCAGTTCCAGAACCAACAAAATTAGTTGCACTTAAAGTATTACTTGTATTATTCCAAGTTAAATTAGCAGATTGTAATAATGGATTTGTACTATTCCCAATTAATATTTGATTTGGATTTAAAGTTCCAGTACCAATACCACCACGCGAAACATTTAAAGTACCTGTCGATGCATTTGAAACATTTAAAGATGTCAAACCCGCCCCTGAACCCACAAAGTTAGTAGCGGATAAAGTATTTGTCGCATCAATCCAAGTTAAATTAGTTGTTTGTAATATTGGATTTGGACCATTTCCAATTAATATCTGTGTAGTATTTAATGATGTTTTACCAGTACCGCCAACAGAAATAGATAAAATACCACTATTTATATTTGTTGCGTTTAATGCACTTAAACCTGATCCATTACCAGTTATAATACCAGATGCTGTTATAGAACCAGATACAGTTATAGAACCAGCCATTTGAACATTATTCAATGTATCTATAATTACACCATAACTACCATTTCCAGATTGTAATATTAGTCTATTTGTTGATTTTAATATAATATCTCCTACAGTAGCAGACGTTGAATAATTGCCTATAGCTGATGCTCTACCTAATAATGAATTAGTACCATTCCAATAAAAAGATGTCGGACCCGATGTGCTTAATGAACAGCTATTTGTAATACTAATATCGCCTGCTATTGAGACTTGCGTTACCCCCCAACCAGCATTCCTACCAATTGTAAAGGTATTGTTTGCACCAGTATAATACATAAATGATGCTAAACGCGCACCAGTATCGTGTATCATGATTTCGGTATTATCTGCGCATTCCATCATAAACCCTGCTGTATTACTAGTCCAACTATTTCCACCACCATAATTTTTACTTGTTGAACCAATTATTAAAGTTCCAGTATTCATATAATTATTTTTACCACCAAAAGTGTTTGTTTGATTGTCGCTAATATTCAAAGTACCACCTAACCAACTAAATCCATCGCCACGAATAGAAAATAAACAATTTTCAGAATTATTTTCAAATATAAATCCTTGTGTGGTAGAATTAGCAACACGGAATCTTACAGCATGTTGAGAAAAGTTTAATCCTGTACATGCTGTTCCACCAGATAAAGATCTAGAACCTCCGGATTGTCCCATATACATCCCCCAATTTGTATCAGTATCATTCCACATCATAATACCTCGACCAGTCCCTCCGTCTTGACCACTTTGAATTGTTAATTTACTACCTCCTGTAGCACGAAATGTACCATTTACATCTAATTTATATGAAGGATCCATGATATTAATTCCAACATTACCAGATGGCAATAATATAAGATTATCATCAGCATCATTTTGTGTTCCAATAATTAATCTTGCAGATTCGCCTCCAGCTCCAACAGATGTAGAATCTTGATATTGAATATATGCATAATCTGAACCTCTATTTACTGTTGATCTAAATGTAATACTCGACGCACCGCCACTATTATCATGGTCTAAAATAATAGTTCCTGTATTTGCTCCTGCTGATGTTCCAGTTGTTTCTGCAATATGTAATTTAGAAGATATAGAACTGATGCCTATACCTATATTACCGTTGTTATCAATCCTCATTCTTTCAGCGCTATTGGATATTAATGCTAGAGAACCGCTATTGACAAAACACAATCCCGCTGTGTTAGCAACACTAGTAAAATTAGCTAATGTACCGTTTTGATTTGACATAATACCCCCGCATTTTACATAATTCGAAGATCCATCTGTACTTAAAATTAAGTTACCATTCATTTTTACATTATCTTGTCCATTATTACCAGATATATCTAATTTATACAAAGGGTTTGTTTTTCCAATACCAACGTTACCCAATTGATCTACCCTTAATTTTTCAGACCCATTTGTTGTTAAAGCTATATTATTAGTTGCAGGATGATATATACCTGTATCTATATCTTCAGACCATGTATAAAATGGATTAGTTTGTGTATCTGTTTTAGATCCTAAAAGTTGTCCATTGTCATATTCTATCAAAACAAAACCATCACCTGTATTATATCCACTTGTTACATAAGATGATGGAGGATATGAAGACGTAGCAAGCCATAAAGTATATGGAGTTGCGTTGTTAGTAGCAGTATTAATATCATACGATCCACCACCACCACCACCTGTTTGTTCATTATAATGCGCACCTTGACCGCCTGAATAACCACCTCCACCACCACCACTATACCAACCCGCACCACCACCACCAAAACCTGCTCCAGTGCTATTTAAACCTCCCCAAGTATTTTGTCCTGGTATCCCACCATTTAAAAATGACGAGCCACCTGTACATGTCAAATCAACATCTCCTCCAGTACCTGTAAAACCACCACCACCGGCACCACTACTTGTTTGACTAGCATCTGTTCCATCTGGTATTTGTAAATTACCACCAGCTGTACCATTACCACCTCCACCTCCTCCATATATTGCAACTGTTGAAGATGAATATGAACTATTTTTAAAATTATATCTTGTCCCAGATGTTGTAAATGAAGCATCTTGACCAGGTAAGTAGTCTAATACATTACTTGTTCCTGGTAAGATACCACTGCCTGCACCACCACCGCCTCCAGCTACTAATATAATATTATGTTGTGTTGATGTTGTAAATGTCCCCGTACCATTATATTTTGTTACAAAAGTCCCACCTCCTCCGCTAGATTGATTTTTTGGTTTTTGTCCTATAGCTATAATTATTTTATCTCCGGTTGTTAAATTATATGTTGTACTAATTACAGCTCCGCGACCACCAGTATAAGTTCCATATGCTGCACCACTTGCACCACCTGCTATTATTGTATAAGTACCAGTAGCACCAACAGTCCATATTTGATAACCTTTTGGTATAGTAAAATTGTTAATTTTTGTGGTACCTGTTGATATTGCTACATTACCTAATACATTATTCATAGCTGTAGAATATATCTGTGTGCCATCTGGTGGTAAATTGTAGGCACCGTTTAATTTGTGAAAAATATAAGATATTTTGGTATTATAAGAATATATACCATTTGAAACATTATTATCCGGAAAAAACAAAACTTTTAATGTTTGATAATTATTATTATCAATTTGAGTGTTTGTATTCAAAGTAATTGTTGCATGATAGGTACCAGAAATTAAACCAATGTTATCTAAAATACTTGGCAACGAATAATTCTTTACTGCTTGGTCTGCTAATAATGACGATACCTTTGTATAAATTACCTCAGACGATACCGTATTTATAATATTTATAGTCGCGTTAATTAATCCGACATCAACTGATTTGACATCTCCCGAGTAACTAACATGTAATATACCTGATCTAAAAACACTAAATGTATTTGATGAAGTAAACGTATAATTTGATGTTAACGACGAAGGACCTGCTATTCGATCAAATAAAGAATAATAACTAGGTGTTACAAGAACACTATTAATATATGGTACGCCATTAATTCGAATATCACCATTTATATTAATATCCCCTAACATATCTAATTTATATTGTGGATCTGCTACTCCTAAACCAAGATTACCGGTGCTTGTAATCCTCATTCTTTCATTTTTTGTATTTGTTGTATACCAAATATGCGAAGCAATATTTGATGTAATATATTCTATATTATTTGGATTATTTGCTATATTAGTACTATTTATAATAATTTTACTATTATTACTTGTGTCAGTATCATTTGCACCAATTAATGTATAATCAGTACTACCATTTGATATTCTTAATCTACCTCCATTTCCTACTTGTAATATATTTAATGGATTAGTTGTACTAATCCCTATATTACCAATTGAATTAATATAAAAAGGTGTAAATTGTGTATTTGTAATAGCTCCTGATGTTTTTAAATTTATTTGAAATGTACCACCAAAATTTCCTGTATCTGTTGCTATTAAACTACAATTTGATAAATTACTTGATGTTGTATCATAAGTTGATAAATTTAATTGTGATTTAGCACCTACACCACCTTGTCCCATAATAGTTAAAATAGGATCAGTACCTTTAATATGTAATAATGAATATGGATTAGTAAAACCTGCACCAATGGCAACATTACCACTGCCTGTTATAGTAAGTCTATTTGAAGCATTTGTATTTAAAAATACATTTCCAGTTGTTCCTCTTGCGATTATATTTAAATCTTGATTAGCATTAGTTCCTAATGCTTGTATTCCATCGAATTTTATACCTATTCCTTGAGTATCATTTGGATGTTTGAATATTGCTGCGTAACCACTACCATCACTGGAATATACTTGTAATTTAATTTCACTTGTAGAACCATTAACAGAACCAATTGTCACAATACCATTATTAGCAATTACTAATCTATCACTACCACTTGCACCTTCCCAATTTGAATTTATACGTAAAGCTGTACTATTTCCTTGTGTGTATATTGACCAACCATGTGATGCACTAACATCAAAAGAAAGCAGTGCTTTACCCGCAGAACTACCACCTATACGATTACAAATTATACTATTATTATTTGCTGCATTTGTTGGATTATATACATATAAATTAATATTACCGATTGCAGCATTTGCTGATGTTGTGCTATTAATAATTTCTAATTTATTTATTGGATTTGTATTACCTATACCTACGTTACCACTGTTGCTAATAGTCATGCAACTTGTACTACTAGTATTTAATGTACCATTTAATATTTCAAAACCATATCCCGTAGCTCCACAATCCCAAAAATTACTATAAGATGAATTTGCTGCGCATCTTATACCTGCTCTAAAAGTTCTACCAGTAAATATATTATCTGTTTTATAAGTAATATGTGGGTTATCTAACATAATTAAACTCATTGTACCACTACTACCTATTGTAGGATGTATTGCTCCACTCCAATTTGCAATATTACCTATTCTAGTATTTCCGTAATTTGCATTAACACCAGAACCACTTGCAGTTATAAAATTTGATGAACTAATAGTATCAGATGAACTAATAGTACTAGAAGAAGTTATAGTACCTGACGATTTTATGTTACCAGATACATCAACATTTACTGTTTTTGTATTTGTACCTATTCCAACATGCCCTCCATCAAATATTTTAAAACATGTTGCGCTATCATCTTGGATTTCAAATATAGGTTGAGCTCCTTTTTGATTAATAATAACAGCTGGTCCTGTGCCATCGTTTGTGATATTCAACTGTTCTGTGTTACTAACATTTGTATTTATTTGTGTTAAAGTACCGTTAACAGTTAAATTTCCTTCTATTCTTGTATCACCTGTAACATGTAATTTTTGTTGTGGGTCTGTTGTACCTATACCAATCCTATTATTACTAGCATCTATATATAAAGTACTAGTAATTATATTTCCGGATGTATCTATTTTGAATTTAGACACTCCAGCATCTTGCAGATCTACTAAATTACCGGTACCAATCTGATTTACTTTTAAAGCAGTGCTAGATGAATTATTAACAATTTCTACCATATTTGCATTTAAAATAGTGGTTATATTTGCACTTGATGTATTTACATTTGTACTTTTTATTGTTTGTGATACATTAAGATTACCTGATATATCCGCTGTAACTATCTTTGTTGATGTACCTATACCAAGATTACCACCATCAAATACTTTTAAACATGTAACATCATCATCTTTTATTTCAATAATTGCTTCATTCCCTTTTTGATTAATAGTTAACGCAGGTCCAGTACCATCATTTGTAATATTTAATTGCTCGGAGTTTGCTACGTTTGTATTTATTATAGTGGTAGTGCCGTTTACTTCTAAATTACCTTCTATTCTAGTATTACCTAATACATGTAATTTTTCGCTAGGTTCTGTTGTACCTATACCAACCCTATTAGTACTTGCATTAGTATATATTAAATTATTATTCATATTAATATTCTTATTGCCATCTATTTTTAATATTGAAGTATTTGTAACCTGTAAATCTACTAAATTTCCCGTTCCTAATTGATTAACTTTTAACACTGTTTCGGTTGTATTGTTCGAAACATCTAATTTTGCTAGAGGAGTAGTTATCCCAACACCTAAACGATTATTTGTGTTATCCCAACTTAAATAACTACTTTGAATCAAAGGATCTGTCCCGTTCCCAATTAAAATTTGATTATCTGTTAATGTATTTTTACCGGTGCCTCCTTGAGATACTGTTAGAGTCCCACTCCTAACATTAGAGGCGTTCAATTGATTTAATCCCGAACCATCTCCAGTTATAACGCCTGTGAAATTTATATTTCCGTTCGCATCCAATTTTAATCTTTCATTTCCGTTTGTTGAGAATGCAATAGTATTCAATTGTGGGTGATACATGCCAGTATTTTTATTATTTTCCCATGTAAATTTAGGATTTGTTGATGTATCATATATCGGCGTTAAATAATTATTTATTTGTGTTTGATTTAAATTTATATCTACAGAATCATCTATAATAAAATTTATAGGATCAGATATATTAATACTCATTTAATATTATTATATATATATTATGTATAAATTTTATAAAAATAAATAAAAACTAATATTTAAAAATATTCTTTACCATACTCAAACATTCTTGTAATAATATAGTGACTGCTTGCATTATTAATATCATCTTAATAATATATTATCATGTTTTAATTCTTTACATTTTTTTATTGTATTAAATATTAAAAATAGGTAAATATAAAGCGTTAAACAATATTTATAATTTAAAAATTATATGTCCATAATACAATAAAAATTATATTTTTTTTTGTAAATTAATAATATAATAATATATTATTAACATGAAAACATTAAGATGTTTTTTAATGAGTACTTTTAGAGAATTAAGTGATAAAAATGATAAAATTGAATATTATCATTTTCGAAAATTATTTGATCTTTTATCAAGATATCATATTGATGTTTATAAACAATTACAAGGAGGTAGTTATGATAAGAAATATGATTTCACTATAAACAATCAAAAAATTTATATTTATACTAAAATTGATAATTATGAAAAAGTTTGGATAAACCAACCTGATATTGATCAAAAATTTAAATCAGAAAATGGTAAAAAAATTTCATATCATATTTTAAATCCTGAAAATGATACTACATGTGCTTTTTTAGTTATTAATAAAGAAAAAAAAAAAGCTTATATTTCAATGATCTATGGCGATGATGGATGTGTTTATGCTGAAAAATATGAAATAAAAACTAAAATAGGAACTTTACTGTTACAAGCTATTATTGAGTTATGCAAATATAAAAAAATAAAAGAAATTTATTTGAATGATGAAAGTACATATTATTGTAATAAAGTTGAAAAAGAATATAGAATAACATTATTTAAAGCTAGAACACTTATTGAAGGTATTCCATGGTATTATAAATTTGGTTTTAGATGTGATAGTGATAAAGAACATAATATAATATTATTCAATCAAGAATTACATTCTTATGTTTTGACTAAAGATCTTTTAGAATTAAATATAAATTTTATGGAATTGATAAAAGATATATTATTCCATAAATACAAATTCGAAAATCTTAGTATTGAAAGTAAAAGAATGTTGTATAAAGACATAAAACAATTGTTTAATGAATATCAAAATAAAACTTTTGGAACTTTTTGTAAAGTATTAAATGAAAAATATTGTGAATTATTTTATTATATTTATGAAGATCTTTTTGATAATTTAGGATATAAATATATTGATAAAGCTTACATGATATTAGATTTAGAATAGAAAAAAGAAATTAAAATAATTGAATAAATCAACAAAACTAGATGTTATAATATATAATTAATGAAAAGTTTAAAAATAATATTAGTAATCATTATTTTTAAATTTACAATTTTTTTTACTAATTTCTACTCCTAAAATATTAAGTTTTGTGTTATTAGTTACATCCTAAGATTACCACAATATCAGAATATAGCATTTACAAATTTAAGAGTACCTCCAGCTGATGACATAAAAATAACTCCTTATATGGAAAATTTAATAAAAAAAGGAACTGAAGAAGATGAAGTTATTAAAGATGAAAAAGTAAAGAAAAGATTTCATAGAACAGTATATGATTTTAATCAAAATAAGAACAAAAATAAAACAACAATTACAAAATAAAAAACAAAGTTTTTTAATAATATAATTATATTATTAAAAAAATATAGTTGTATAATATTATTAAAAAAATATAGTTGTATAATATTAATATAAATAAAATAAAAAATTTTAAAAGTAATTTAATCTGTATTATTTTCTGCAAGAGGTTTTTTATCATTGTTTGATAATTTTTCAACCTTTGTTTCTATTATATTTTCTTGTTGATATTCTTGTTCATTATTGTCTTGTTTTTGTACTTTTGCTTTTCCAATACCTGACATAAATAATTGTGCTTGTTTTTTATTATTTTCAATCTCTTTTACTAATTGATTGATGAGTTTATCATTGTTTTCACAATAATCAACAATTTCTTTTTGTCGTTCAAGTGACGGGATGGGAATTTTTAATTTATAGAAGTTTTCTTGATTAATTCCAAGCTGTGCTGTTCCTTTTGCTATACTTAATAATTCTGGTTGAATTAATTGTAAATAATAGAACATATATTTTTTAATTATTTGCTCTTTACAAATTAAAGTCCATCCGTGATGATTCAAGAAAAATTTATTTTTTTCATATCTTACACAATCTGCAGATACTCCATCTTTTGCTATTATTATATCATCTTCTCTATTATATTGATTGATATAATAACTTGTATTTCCCCCACCATAAACTGGATATTCGCCTTGTATTTTCATATCAGGTTTTATATAAGTTCCTTGATTTACTTTACAAACTTCTCCAAGTGTTTTTACCTCATTTTCACCATATATTTTTTGATTATTCAAACATAACTCATTTAATTGCTTTAATTCAGCAATCTTCTTATTACTTGTCTTATTTGCTTTTTCGTATATGAAATCTAAATATTTAATGATTTTTATTTTGTCGCTCAATAGAAGGAATTGGAATTTTGATATTACTAATATATTCTTTTGAAATATGTTGTATTCCTACTCCTATAAATCCTTTTTGTAATACTTCAATATTAATTGATAAGTAATAATATATATACTTTACTAATTGTCCTGTATTAATTTTAATTACAAAATTATCTGTTGAACATGAAAATTTACTACTATATTTAATATTTGCAGTACCACCTGTTCCAATAATTAAACATTCGTCTTCATAATCATATTCATTGCAATACTTACTACATATTTGAGATGATGTATAAAATGGATATTCACCATGTTTTTCACCATAAGATGCTTGTCTTTTACTTTTAGGTAAAAACTTACAAACTTCTCCTAGCGTCTTAACAACAAAATCTTCGTCATATTGTTTTTCTTCAGCCTCATCTTTGATATATTCCGCGTAATTTAGCGAATATGAATTATTAGCTATTTTTTCAATAGGCACTTCAACTAATAGATTTTTAATATCTTCGTAAGGATTGTAATCATAAAACTTTATTTTGGTAGTTTGATGTGTTTTTGAGAACTTGTAATCTCTACCTATTTCTTTTTGAGTTTTAGATATTTTAATTTTTGTTTCTAATATGTCACTGCCTTCTTTTTTCTTAATAAAGTAGAATACACAAGTTTTAATAGTCGTGTATGTAAATATACCTGATGGTAGATAAATAATCTCTTTCAAATCACAGGTTTTTATAAGATATTCTCTTATAGATACGAGTGTTTTATTAGATTTACTGAATAAATCTTGTCCATCTGGCAATACAACTGCACATTTACCATTTATTTTTAACATGTAAATAATTGCTTGAATAAACAAGGAGACCGCATTATCTGTTTTAATTGGAGTATATTCGAATTTTAACGAACTATTAAATTCATCATATTTTAATCCTTTAATTCCAAATGGTGGATTTGCAAGAATATTATCAAATTTTTTTGTGATAGGATCTCTAATACTATCACCTCTTTCTAAGTGTTCAAACATATGACCAGATGAAATTAACATATTTGATACTGCCAATTGATATGTATCTGGTTCTAATTCTTTACCATATAAACCTTCAGTTTTAATAAAATCCCAATCTGGTTTAATATTTTTGGTCGTAGCTTGCTCTAAAATATTTTTTAAGTACGTAATCAAGAAACCACCTGTTCCCATTGTAGGGTCCCCGCAAGTATCTATTTTACCATCTGGATGTATTTGTGGGTTAATTAGTTTCACCATCATCTTTTTAACTAATGGTTGAGTAAAGAATTGACCCAAAACTTTACCTGTCATAATATCTTGAATAACTTCTTCATAGGCATTCCCTAATACATCATATTCAGTATTAGGTAGTGTATTTAATTTATCTATTATTTTTTTATAGGTTGATTTATGTTTTATGTCAAAACTTTTATCTTTCAAGAATATATTTTTTGTAGCTGGATGTTTTGATAAAATATCATCCCATAGATATTTCATTTTATTTGGTATATTGTCCTCATTTTCTTTGATAATATTACTAAAACGGGCAAATTCAAGTAATTTGTTTTTATGATTATCTATATATTTATCTTCTATATGACTAAAATCATAATTATAATTATCAATATCTATTTCATTACCAATATGAGGTTCAATAAGTTTTAATATTAAAAAATAAGACATATTTCTTAATGCTTTTTCTCCAGTTAAACCTTCATTATCCCTCAAAATATTTAAACAATTTTTAAAAACATTAATAAGTGTAGTTTTATTATCATTTTTTACTTCTTCTGTTTTATTATTTTGTTGCATTTCTGTTAATGTAATACAATTTTTATGTCTTGTATAATCAATCTTTTGATTAAAAACTTTTTTACACAATTCACAAGTATATTCTTTTGACATTCTATTTATTTTAAAATATTATTTCTTTAAATATTAAATATTTACTCCACTTGGAAGTTTATGTAAAAAATCATATTATTGATAGCTTAAATAAAGAAGCTTATTTATAGGATGACTATCTTATTGATCATAATATAACTGTATAATCTCAATAATTTTATTAGTCATATTATTTGGATTTATCCAGTATGTTATTGTATTTTTTAGATTAGTTAATCGTTTATTCCATTCTTTTGATTTCTTAACACTATATAAACCATTTTTATTTATGCACCAACAGGATGATATTTTTTTATCACCTAATTTATAATCATCTGGATTAAATCTAATAAATATTATTGGTCTATATTCGACATCTTGTGAAAGTTCCATAATTCTTTTATTTTCACATGAACAATCATAATTATTATTATGTTGGTTTTCATCAATTTCTACTATAATAACTTGATAACCAAGATCAATAAAAATATCTGGTCTACGTTTTGAACATCCATCTTTTATTTTTTTATCCGTTATAATGTCTATATCTGAAAATTGTGTTTTAATATATTCAACTACAGCTTTTTCTTTTGTTTTATAATTTCTTGAAATTGGTTTATCTGGAAACATATGTATATAACAAAATACGCAATATCCATCATATTTATCAGTTATTAGTGTATAACACCAAGAATTAATACATTTTTTACTTATAATATCAATCATATTAGGAAGTTTATGTTGAGCACAATATATAGCTTTAGTTTGTCCATCATAATTATAGCTTGGTATTTTCATACAACCTTCATAAATACATTTTTTATGTTTAATATCAATCATATTAGGTAAATTATGTTTAGCACAATATATAGCTTTAGTTTGTCCATCGTAATTATAGTTTGGTCTGATCATACATCCTTCGTGAATACATCTTTTATGTTTAATATCAATCATATTATATAGTTTATGTTGATTACAATATATAGCTTTAGTTTGTCCATCGTAATTATAGTTTGGTCTGATCATACATCCTTCGTGAATACATCTTTTTGATTTTATATCAATCATATTAGGTAGTTTATGTTGAGCACAATATATAGCTTTGGTTTGCCCATTATAATTATAATTTGGTCTTATCATACATTCTTCATTTTGACATCTTTCATGTTTAATATCAATCATATTAAGAAGTTTATGTTGATTACAATATATAGCTTTATTTTCACCATTATAATTATAAATTGGTTGTTTTATACAATCATCATTTTGACATTTTTTATTTTTAATGTCAATCATATTAAGAAGTTTATGTTGATTACAATATATAGCTTTAGTTTCATCATTATAATTATAGCTTGGTTGTTTCATACATCCTTCATTTTGACATCTTTTTGATTTAATATCAATCATATTAGGTAGTTTATGTTGATTACAATATAATGCTTTAGTTTGTCCATCATAATTATAGGCTGGTAATAACATACATCCTTCATTTTGACATCTTTTATTTTTAATGTCAATCATATTAAGTAGTTTATGTTGAGCACAATATATAGCTTTAGTTTTTCCATTGTAATTATAGTTTGGTTGTTTCATACAACCTTCATTTTGACATCTTTTTGATTTAATATCAATCATATTAGGTATTTTATGTTGATTACAATATAATACTTTAGTTTCACCATTATAATTATAGGCAGGTCGTTTTATACAACCATCATTTTGACAAGGCATTTAAATATTAATTTATTATTATCTTTTATAATTATTATATTTTTATTTATAAGTCTATTTTATAAATAAAAATGAAGATATATAATGATTATATACAATTAACAATCATTTGTCTTTAGATTGAAAATATTCGTATGATTTTTGAATAATTACTCTTTGATAGTCTTTTGGTTTATAAGATATATTTTGTTTATTTGATTTCAATATTTGAATTAAAGATTGAATATTAATTTTATTTAATGTTTCTCTTACTCTGTTACACCTAACTAAATCATCAATTTCTTGTTTGCTTAATTTTTTAAATTGTAATCCAATATTTGTTAAATAAGGTTCAATAAGAGTAATTATTTTTTTATTGTAAAATTCTATTCCTGCATCGTGTTTAATATTCAAATAACAAAACTCATTTTGCAATAATCTTTCAATTATGTTCAATTTTAGTTCAGGAACTTGTATAACAAGTTCAAAATATCCACGTTTAATTTCTCCTGTGGCATATTGTATATCTCTATCAGGTATATTTGTTGTTTTCCCCATTTTATACGCATCATATTCATTATATGATGGGTGATAACGAATATATATATATCCGTTAATAGAATTTGTTATCATAAATTTAATGTAATTGATTTATAATATTATAGTATAATTATAAATCAATTTTTTTATATAATTTCAATATATTCTATTTGTGAATATATTAAAATTTTTTGTATTATTTATTATAAGAATCTGACACTTTAAAAAAATAGAAAAAATTAAATAAGCATCCTAGCTTTTTTTTACCTTACGGCTCTCTCTCTCTGTAAATAACATAATTTTCATTAAAATTTTAATTTTATTTTTTATAATTAAATAAACATTATGATATAAATTTTGCTATAAAAAAAGTTATAAAAATGCTATAAAAACTATATTTATACTATAAAAAAAAATCAATATAAACAATATATTAATATATTAATATAAATATGGTTTTATACAAATGTGAAAAATGTTTAAAAGAATTTAATAAAAAACATAACTATGAAGTTCATATTAATCGTAAATTTTCATGTATTAATAATTATGTTAATAAAGATTATATAATAGAAAAATTAACAGATGAAAATTTAGAATTAAAAAATAAAAATGAAGAATTAGAAAATAAAATAAAACAATTAGAAAATGAAAATAAAACAATAAATGAATTATATAAAACTTTATTAGATAAATGTTTTGAAAATAACAAAAAATCATCTAAAACCAATTGTAATAATACAAATACTAATTCTAATAATACTAACACAAATTCTAATAATACAATTAATAATTATTATAATCTTGTACCATTTGGAATGGAAAATCTGGATGATTTGACACCAGAAGAAAAGAAAACAATTTTAAATGCAGGAATGTTTTGTTCTGTTATGTGTGCGAAAAAATTAAACTGCAATCCAAGATTACCACAATATCAGAATATAGCATTTACAAATTTAAGAAGTAATGACGCTAAAATATATGATAAAGATAAAACTTGGAAAACAGTAGATAAGGAAGATTTATTTGAAACTGTTATACCAAGAAGAATTGATGATGTTAATTTATTAATTGAAAACGAAGAGATAAAAATAACTCCTTATATGGAAAACCTAATAAAAAAAGGAACTGAAGAAGACGAAGTTGTTAAAGATGAAAAAGTAAAGAAAAGGTTTCATAGAACAGTATATGATTTTAATCAAAATAAGAACAAAAAGAAAAATACAATAACAAAATAAAAAAAGTTTTTTGAATAATATAATAATATTATACAAAAATATTTTTGAAAAATAAATTTACTATTATAAAAGATGAAAATAATTTTTTTATAATAATGGTAATTCTGGTAATTTATTACACCAGCGTTCAACAGCTTGTTCATAAGACCATGTCTGTTTATTTAATTTTTTATTAACTTCATTATGTAAATCAACAGACCACTTAAATAATACCATTCTTTCATTCATATCAATAGTATCTAATTTATTAATCCATATTTTATATGTTTCGCAACAATGCTTACAAGGTAATATATTGAATACTGATTGTAAATATTTTTTTACTTCATTAACATACATTTCATTGTCTAAAAAATCAATTATTGATATTGTATGAATAAAATTCCAAATTACAGGTCCCCAAGTGTATTTAGGTCTATATATGTTTTTTACATTTGGATCAAATATATTTATATTATTTGATGTATATGTATTAATATTTATGTTATTTGATGTATCTGTATTGATATTTATGTTATTTGATATATCTGTATTTGTTATTATGTTATTTAATGGTTCTATAACTGGTTCTATAACTGGTTCTATAACTATTTCTGTAACTGATTCTGTAACTGGTTCTGTAACTGGTTCTATAACTGTTTCTGTAACTGGTTCTGTAACTGGTTCTGTAACTGGTTCTATAACTGTTTCTGTAACTGATTCTGTAACTGGTTCTGTAACTGGTTCTATATTATCAATAAAGTTATTTGATAAATCTGTATTATCCATTTATTATAGTATAATATTTAAAAAAATTATACTATAATATACATATAATTATGAATAAGTATAATTATTAATATAAAATAATAATTTATTAAAGAATAAAGTATTTAATTTAATATTAATTGTATTATTTGTATTATTTGTATTATTTGTATTATTTGTATTATTTGATAATGTCATATTTTTTAAATTATTTTTTTTATTAAGAGAATCTAAATAAGAATTTGTTGAGATTCTACAGTAAGTTATTGATATTTTAGGACTATATGGACATGTATTTTCATTTCTTATTACTAAAAATTTTATAATTTTATTACTACGTGGATTAAAACTATATACATTAATTGTATTTAATGTAATTAATAGTAATAAGAAATATTTAAAATATAATTTGTTGTTCATTTATATATTTTATTATTTTATCTATAAATTATTTTACCTACCAAATAATTCATATCTCATTGCTCTATTAAATCCTGTTGAAACTAGACAACAATTATAAGCATCACCTCCACTCCTTGCACTTATACCTCTATTATTGTAATAACCTAAACCACCTCCTGCGTCACATGAATTAAAATCTCCTTCGTTATTCCAGATAAATCCCCAACGCATATTATAATTTACAGCACCTAAATGATTCATACCACCTAAAACATGTCTATAAGCACCACCTTGAGCACTCCATATGCTTGGATTAAATCCAGGAAAACTATAAGGATTAGATGGTATTCCATCACGAGGAATTTGGAAACCTGCTAATGGAGTTATTTTTGTACCATTATTATACCAATTATTAATTTGCCATACCCAACCATCATTTACAATAAAATTACCACCAATATATCCTGTATCATTATAAGGCCAAATAGCCAATACATCTTTTACAGGAATATAATTAAAAACATCATATTTAGCATTTGCATTATTTCTAGTTAAATCAAATGAATTTAATGTATTTGCTGTAGTCCAATAACTACTATAATATTCAAAAACAGCCTCCGTATTTGCTTTCATTATCATCATCCACCCTCCGCCATCATATTTATCATTCATTAAACAAAAAGTTGGCGTTGAAGTTACGTTACAAAGTATATAATATGTACCATCTGTATTCGTATTTGTTATATCTTTAATGATTTTTGCATTTTCATTAGGAAAATTAATGTTAGTACCAGTACCACTAAAAACATAACCAGTTAAATCAGTAATTGTTTTATTGTTTGGTAATGTTAATGATATTGACATGTTATTTATACCATATGATTTATCAGATATAATTCTTATTGGATAATATGTATTTGCAATCAAGGTAACAGAATTATAGCTGTTAATAGGAGTGCATATCATATAATTAGAGCTAGTATAGTTCAAAGCGTTTGAATCAAACCATAAAGTGGTATTATTGTTACAATGAAAATAATATCCAGTACCATCATACATTTGTACTGTACTGTTTGGTAATTGAAAATATAAATTAATATCATTACCGCCAATTTCTTCGCCAAATAATATTCTTATTGGATAATATGTATTTGCTACAAGATAGATCGTAGCTGTACCACTAGCTATATTTGCTCTTAATAATGCATTCGCAGTTGTATAATTCATTTTTGCGTTATCACCTATCCATAAAGAAGTCATATTATCAGAATAAAAGCCAAACGTATATGTTCCTGTGACAGATGCTTTAAAATAGCCTGTCCATTCTACTGTAAAATAATCTGCAGAATCTTTTTTATAATAGTTATTGGTTGCAGTACTAAGATCCTTAAAATTAGAAGAGACACCAGAATATACATAATTATTACTATTATCTTTCATAGCAGTGTAATATACATTGTCAGCATAGTATTCTCCGCTATAAGATTTATATTTGAGTCCATTTACAAAATTGTTATTATCAGGATTAACCGTAAAAGTATATGTTCCTGAAGTTGGAGCTAAGAAATAACCAAAATATTCGGCTGTATAAAAAATACTATTAGTTGTTTCTATATTGCCAGTCATTGTAGATATGTTTGTGAAATCATTGATCAAACTGATATTGATATAATTTAATAATTTGAATGAATCATATCTTGAATCAGTATTATATATTTTACATGTCAAACCGTTTAATTTAATTGGTGTTTGATTAATAATATTTCGTATAGAAAGAGAATATGGAACACTCAAGCCTCTAGATAATGTATTATAAATACTTGAGTATGTTGATGATCCATATATGTCTCTAATTAATGATGCGGAAGGTTTTGGCATATGATACCTGATTATTACAACACCAGAACCTCCTTTACCACCATAAATACCTCCTCCTCCTCCAGATCCAGTGTTTTCTCCACCATTACCACCATTATTTATAGTTGCAGTAAGTCCATTATTTAAAGCTAATAATCCACCTAAACCATTAGATCCTGAACTACCAAAACTCCCGCCACCTCCACCACCAAAACCTCCATTACCTGCAGTTCCTATCCAACATCCACCTCCACCGCCAGCACCCCAATATAATGTTCTATCCAATATAGGAATCATTATACCATCACCACCATCACCTCCACCTTTATTAATATCTTTTGATATTGTAGGATTATCTCCATCTCCAGATATTCCAGGCTGCCCTGCACCTCCACCTCCACCTGCACCGATAGTATTACCTGAAGGTCTTAATCCACTTATTCCACCAGCATTAGTATAAACTGATGCATTACTCATTATAGTTGAATTTAATATACTATTTTTAATAGATTGTCTGCCTGGTTGTCCAAGAGTATATTGCGGTCCAAAATCAGCTGTACCACCACCACCAGATCCACCACCTCCGAAATTATTCATATTAATCATATCATTTAAAGCAGTTTCAATAGACATTCCTGTATTCAAGTAATTAGTCATGATATTTGATACATATTTTAATTGTTCATCAGATAAGTGTCTATCCCAAATTATTACATATGATAATGCCCATTCTGAAAATGGTTCAGTAGACCATCCAGTATTTAAACTTAATGTACCATTTCCTGTTCCACCACCAGTATTAGCATATGTATAACCATCTGAAATTATATTATTACCATAATAATTTGCTCTCAATTCGTTTTTACCACAGCATACTAACCAATCTGTTCTTGATCCTAAATTTGTATTAGGTGTGATCCATGTATTATAATGAGCGACGCCTCTGTTACCACCATAATGCCCATGTATAAAATTATTATCTATAGCTTGTATAATTCTACCTTGATTTGCAGAAGGATTTGTATATCTAGTTATTGAACATAATGTAAATGTTCTTGGTAAGCTACCTGTAGGCCAAGTAATATTTGTAGAAATATTACCTGATATATAAGGAATACTTGCAACTGCACCAAATCCAGCGGCTGTTGTTTTAGTTATTGATGCTGATAGTGATGTTGGTCCAGATGTTGTTGCATGTCTATTAAAACCACTTGAGTCAAGTAATAAATTTGTACTTGCATCATAATTTGCAGCATTATAAATTCCCCATGGTCTTAAAAAGTTTGGTATGGTATAATTTTCATTTACAATGTTATCAATGTATGGTTGAATAGGCGAATCAGTTGCTAAATAATTCATCATACCTAGAGACATATATTCCATCTCAATATCTGTTAAATGTCTATCCCAAATTGCAATATATGAAAATGAAAATGTAGAAGTTTCTGAACCAACATATACACCATTGTTTATAGTTAAAGTTATATTACCTGTACCACCAACATCTGTACCAACATATACACCATCCACCATACTATTTTTTTCTCTATTTATTAATCTGTTTTCATTTTTACTACAAAATACCAACCAATTTGTTGCAACACCATTATTTGCATTTGGTGTCTTCCAACCATCATAATGTGCAACACCTCTATTACCACCCCAAAATCCATGTAACCAATTATTAGTTGCAGCATCAAAAATACGTCTACTAGTTGCACCAGTATATCTAGTGATTGAGCATAATGTAAAAGCTTCTGGAACACTTCCAGTTGGCCAGGTTAATCTCGATCCAGTGTCTCCGGTAATATGATGTATATTTGCAGCTGCACCATTACCACTACTAAATCCTTTAACGAGTGCATTACCAGTTCTTGTTGCATGACGATTATAACCAGACATATCAAATAATGTGGTTCCATTAAAATTTTCTGCACTATATATTCCCCATGGTTTTCTATTACCCCCTCCACTGCCACCATAAGCAATAGCTCCAAAAGCTTGAGTATTTGTACCATTATTATTATTTACTCCACCATCACCTACAATTATATTATAAGTTCCAGCTGATACTAATGCATCTTTTTTATAAATAACAGTTCCACCACCACCACCTCCTCCACCGCCTCCTGACCATCCTGCGCCACCACTACCCCCACCTCCAACCATTAATATATCACATATAGTGTCAGAAGGGAAGTTAATACTATGTACAACATTAGGCGTAGAAAACATATAATAGTAATTAAATGTATTTGGAATATTAGTTGCAAGAAGTAAGTTATTATTATGAACAGCTATTGGATGACCAATATTTTTTGGTTTAGTTGTTACGACTGAATTTGAATTAACAATAGAATTATTTAATAAATTTCTTATTATTATCATTCCAGAACCTCCATAACCACCAATACCACCAGCAAATGAGGCTCCACCACCTCCACCACCAGTTCCATCGCCACCACATCCACCTACATCATTAAAATAGTTTGATGTTATACCACCTTGACTAAAGCCACCACTAACTAGTGCATTGTTAATATTATTAGCAATACTTGTACTTGGAATATTAATATTTAAGAAAGATAATCTTCCTGTATAAAGTTCCAATACTTGCGTAGCAGTTAAAACTATACCACCATAAATACGTAAATCATCTACAGTACCATTAAAATAATAAGTTTGAAATATACCCCCAATACCATAAGTATTATCACCATTTAATGCACCGCCAGATGTGCCTGTTGCAACACTAACACCGTTTCTATATATTATTCTTTGATTGTTACTTACATTATACGTACAAACCCAATGAATCCAAATACCAACATCTGAAGCATAAGCACCAGTATCTAAATCATCTGAATAAAAACTAAAAATAAAATTATTATTAGTTCTATATCCAATTGCTAATTTAGTTCGAGTAGCATAATTAGTACCAGTTGTTCCATATATAAAATTAATAACGCCATTGACATTAGTTCTAGACCATAAGGATATTGAAAAGCTCTTATTATTTATATTAACTCCTGAAGTTGTTGACAAGTATTGACTAGATCCATTAAATGATGCGCAATAATCACCTTTAATACTAGTTAATACATTTACAGAACCCGTATTTGTCATACTATACATTCCCATACTATCTAATCCAATGTTTGTTGGATCATCAAAAGTGTACCAAGCTGAAGGATTAATATTATTATTAGTATTATTAGAAATATCTTTTAATATTGGGTAACTCTTATCGGTTATTGAAACTGGTCTAGCTACATTAATACTTATTGATCCAGTATTGAATATAAATTCATATATATTGTTTTTAATTGTGTATAATGTAGCACCATAATTAAATGAACAATATAATGGATTACTAATTAAATAAGACATTCTATTAGATGTTAATGTATTATATAATGTGTTATTCATAGTATATAATGTTACTCTACCATTATAAAGTTCAGATACTTGTGTTCCACTTAAAACTAGACCAGAATAAATACGTAAATCATCTACTCCTCCTCCATAGTATGCTGGAAAACCTGAAAAATATCCTAATGTTAAAATATTAGTAGTATTTAATGATCCACCTGAATTACCAACTTTAACAAGTAGACCATTTCTATATATGATTCTTTGATTATTAGTAACATTATATGTACAAACATAATGAATCCATTGATTTAAATCTTCATATGCATATAATTTATCTGTATCTAAATCATCACTGAAAAAACAGAATGAGAATGTATTTGTAGATTTATATCCAATAGCTAAAAATTGTCTTGTTCCATTTACTGAACCAATATTTAAAACATATCTATCACCAGTTGTTTTAGTTAAATATGTCCAAAAAGATATTGAAAAGCTCTTACTATTTAAATTAACACCTGAGGAAATAGTTAAAGATTGATTAGTACCATTAAATGATGCAGAAAAAATACCTTTAACACCTTGCGACACAATAACAGATCCATTATTTGTCATATTATATAGTCCGTATGTATCTAATCCAATATTTGTACTAGTATCAAATGTATACCATGCAGTAGGTACTATTGTATTTCCTGAAAAATCTTTTAATATAGGATAACTCTTATCTGTTATTATATTTGGATTTGTTTCAGTTATTGTAATTAAACCATTCATAAAATTTATATTATAAGTATCTGGTCCAATAGAAGTTAAAGTATTGTAATTTATTGAGTAATACATTGATTTATTTATAGTGTAAAATGAATTTGTTGTAGTAATTGTTGAATTAATATCATTTATAGAATTAGAATTATAAAAAGTTACTCTACCATTGTATAGTTCTAATACTTGCGAACTAGTTAAGACAACACCACTATAAACACGTAAATCATCTACTCTTCCTCCATAGTATTCTGAAAAAGTTGATAATAAACACAATGTTAAAATATTACTAGTATTTAATGATCCACCTGAATTATTAACTTTAACTAGTAGGCCATTTCTGTATATAATTCTTTGATTATTAATAACATTATATGTACAAGCATAATGAATCCATTGATTTAAATCTTCATAGGCATATAATTGGTCTGTATCTAAATCATCAGCATAAAAAGTAAATGAAAATGTATGTGTAGATTTATATCCAATAGCTAAAAATTGCCTAGTTGCAGCTACAGAACCAATATTTAAAACATATCTATTACCAGTTGTTTTAGTTAAATATGTCCAAAATGATACTGAAAAGCTCTTACCATTAACATTAAATGCAGATGAATTTTGTAAATATTGATTAGTACCATTGAATAATCCTGCAGAATCGCCTTTAATACTTGCAGCAAGAGTAACAGTATTGAAATTTGTTAAATTATAATTACCCATGCTATCTAAACCAATATTAGACCCATCATCAAACTTGTACCATACTGTAGGTGTCACATCTTTTAATATAGGGTAACTCTTATCTTTAGTTAATATATTTTGATTCGTTTGATCAATTGAAATTGTTCCAATAGTGTCAAATGATACGTTATATGTATTTGGTGTAATAAACAATGGTGTATTGTAATTAAATGAAGAAAGTAATAATCTATCAATAGTATATAAGGTATTAGTTGCTGTTAATGTAGAAAATGTACCGGTATCTCTTAAACTTATACCACCTGCACTACCGCTACCACCACCGCCTAAACCACCTTTACCACCTAAATGATTCCATCCGCTACCTCCTCCTCCTCCACCCCAATATAAATTTTTACCAGTTATATTTATAAGTACTCCATCGCCACCATCACCACCGCCAGTTATAATTGATCCTGTTGTACCACTAGTACTTGCACCACCACCACCTCCACCAGCTCCACAATCTACAATTTTATATCTTAATATAACAATACCAGATCCTCCGTCACCACCTTTATTATTTGAATTATAATGACTACCACCACCCCCACCTCCTCCAGTATTCATTCCACCATTTCCACCTGGTGTATTTGCCCACATACCTGTTCCGCCACCGCCACCAGGAGAACCATTTGTTAATCCTCCTGTGCCTCCTAATGTAACACCAACACCACCACCACCACCTCCTCCTTTTCCTCCATTTCCTCCAGACGTTGAATATCCTGCACCTCCACCACCGCCACCCCAAAAATATTCTATTCCTAATATATCTGATTTTTTTCCATCCCCACCTTTGGGACCTCCTGGAGCTGTTGTAGGTCCTCCACCAACTTCACCAGCACCACCACCACCACCACTATAATGTGCTTGTATTCCGTAACCTCCTCTAAAACCTTGACCTGTTGTTCCACTTCCTGCTTTATTTATGTTATTGGCTGCATTATATCCACCTGAACCTCCACCTGAACCACCACTATTTCCTTGTCCTCCTAATGGACTTTCCCAATATGATGTACCACCATATCCTCCACCTATAGCTATATTATTACCAAAAGAAGAATTTTGTCCGTTTTTAGCATTTACAGTGAAATTATGTACTGTTGTTTGTCCGTTGGTTCCTCCAGCAGGCGCACCATCTCCGCCTTTACCTACTAATATATTATAACTATCTGGTGAAATATCTTGTGACATTAATAGAACTCCACCACCGCCACCACCCCCACCCATATCCATACCACCACCACCCCCGCCACCAACTATCAATAAATCCATTGTTGTAGATTGTGATATATTAACAGTATATGATGTTTGTAATTCACTACCACCTGAATGTACAAACATATGGACTCTATAATTATTATATGTATAAGTAGTATGTCCGGTAGTTGGAGTTACAGATGATATATAATTATTAATAGCTCCAGTTGTTATATTAACACCAGCACCTCCACTATTACCATATGTTAATGCGTCGCTCATAATCATAATATTGTTATTTGGAATATTTCTAATATTTGTATTAATTGGATTTGTCCATTCAAGATAGACCAATCCATCTTGCGCATCAGCTTCTGTTCCAGTTACCCCATATGCAGTACTAACATTATTACCGCCTTTACCATATGTAGAATTATTAATTATATCTGTATAATTTGCAGGATTGCCACTATTTGTACCTGTTTGTGTTACACCATTGGTAATATATACTCTGCCAAATAATTTATTATTAATTGTATAATTGGCAATATAACTTGATCCACCACCGCCACCAGATGATAAATTAACAACTGTTGAAACATTACCACCAAAAAATCCATCACCACCTGCAGCACTCCAATTTTGTGTGCAGTTAATACCTTTTAAAAAATTAGTTGATAAATTAGTTGATGGATTATTACCACCTAATATAGTATTATCTGTATTGTTATTACCAATTATACCTCCTGCAGCACCACCACCTCCAACTGTATTACCGTTAAGAGAAGAACCACCACCTCCTCCAGCAACCATTAATATATTTGAATAATTTGTAAATGTTGGATTAGTAAAAATATCACTGCTTCTATAAATACTAATTTGACATCTACCACCTCCAGAACCTCCATGACCATTTGTATATAATATACTACCGCCAGAAGGCCATCCTCCAATTGTAATAGCTACTTTATTACCAAATCCTCTTTGACCTGTATAAATATATAAAATATCACCATCAATTAAACCATTTATAGTTCCTGTAACATAACCTCCTGGACTTCCATTTGCTGGGTTTGTACCTACAAAAACACCACCACCACCACCTGCACCCCACATTTTAACTGTGATACTTGTAGTACCTGTAGGTATATCTATTCCAACAATTAAAGGTTTTGGAGCTCTAACAGTTGATAAAGGAGTAGCAGTTATTGTAATAGCTCCAGTTCCTGTTAACAACATATCCGAAAATTTAATTGATAAAGAATTTTTGACACTAGAACCATATACTGTTAAAGCATTAGTAGTATTACTTGTTATCGCACCTTTAATAGCACTTCCGCCAGTAGTTGTTCCAGAGATTAGGGAATAACCAGATATACCTCCGCCTCCTGAACCACCTGTATTACCATTATCTAGTGCTCCAACTTGATGACCACCGCTACCTCCGCCGTATGCAATTACACCAAATATAGAACTATTATATCCATTGCCAGAATTACTAACATTATTTGGATCTCCACCAGCACCAACGACAACATTATAAATACCTTTTGGAATACTTACATTATTTTTATAAATGACACCACCGCCGCCCCCGCCGCCCGATCCACCTGTTGAAATATATGTACCAGATGTTGTATTAGAAGATGCTTTATAAATTTTAATTTCTTTAACATATAAAGTAGTAGCACTTCCACCATGTACATGGAAACCAACTTTACCTGTAGTATTATATGCTGCAACTGCACCAAAAGGAAAACTATATACAGAAAAATTATTATACCACATTTGAATTGTATTACCTAATATTTGTGCTTTAATAACTTGCCAATCATTATTTAATGGATCTGTACTGTTGATTGTTACAAATGACGCTGGTACTGTAGGATTAGATAAAACTGTCCATCCACTATAAGGATTATTCAATACTACTCCCATTGAAGTTACATTTCCACCTCTAGTATCATATCTCATTTGTATTCCATAATTATTACTGCTATTACCACGTACAAATATTGCTGGAATACTTGTATTTATCCGTGCACAAGTTTTTACTTCAATAACTGCGTCATTTGGCATATCATTAAGCGTTTCTAAACCTGATACATTAGCATCAATTGCAGTTCTATTACATCTTAAATAATTATTTTCAATAAATGGTGCAGTTCCTGATGCATTCCAAGAAGTTGATAATCTCCATTTTGCTAAATCAATATATTCAAATGTATCATATATTTCAAATACACTATGTGGTGTTCCAGTTGTTGGATTTGCAGTATTACCGTATGAAATTGTTAATATATTTCCATTTGTGAGAGTTGGTACTTTAATCCAAACATCAGCAGATACTCCTGATAATACATTTTCAATATAATGACTTAAAATAGTTGTGCCATTTGTATCAATAATGCGAATATCTTGGAAATCTGTTCTCATTAAACTATTGTATAAAATAGGAACTTTGATTTGTTGATTGGTTAATGCAGCACCAGAATTGAATAAAGTTATTCTTAATCCATTAGTTGATGAATATGTACCATATATTGTATTAGATGTAGCTTTATAAATTTTAATTTCATCAACAAATAAAGATCCTGTCCAATGTGTAAAAAAACCAATTTTACCAGTAGTATTATATGATGCTCCTGTACCAAAATTATAATTAAAAACTGTCATATTATTATGCCACATACTAATCACATTACCTAATACTTGTACTTTAATATTTTGCCAATCAGTTGCAATAGGAGTTGCGGTTGTGATAACTGGAAAACCTTGTGCTGCGTTTGGATAAGATGGAGTATTAGATGCATTAGTAAATGTAGCCCAAGATGCAGGAACATATGGTTTATCAAGAACAACTCCAAGTGTAGTTGCTGCTGCACCTCTAGTATCATACCTAATTTGAACTCCATTATTTGTACCACTATTACCACGGAAAAATATAGAAGGGATTGCATTAGTCTTAGCACAAGTTTTAATTTCAACTACAGAATCACTTGGCATATCGCTGATAGTATCTAAACCTGATACTGTACTGGCAGTTGTACATTTTAAATAATTATTTTCAATAACTGGAGCAGTACCTGCTGCATGCCATGCTGTAGATAATCTCCATTTAGTAGTATTTAAAGTTGTAAAATTATCATAAATTTCAAACACATTATCTGGATTGCCATATGATAAAGTATTTCCAGATGTTAAAGTTAATATTCTACCATTTGTAAAACTAGGTACTTTTATCCATAAATCTGCAGATACATTTTCAATTATGTTTTCTATAAAATAAGATAATGCAGTACCATCCGCATCAATAACTCTTAAATCTAAGAAATCAGATCTAAATGAAGAATCATATGATATTGGTACTTTAACCTGGAAATTAGTTAATGGTCCTCCAGAATTATTTAAAATAATTCTTTTATCACCTCCTCCGCCAGCTCCACCACCACCAATTATTAATATATCAGCAACTGTATCTTGTAATACATTCAAATTATATGTGGTTGATTTAGAAGTAATGTCACTTGGATCAATCTTGTATCTTAATATAACAATACCTGAACCACCTGCACCTGAAACAGCATTTGGTGATCCTGCTGTTCTACCACAACCACCGCCTCCTCCACCTGTTCCTGGACCACCATTTCCTGCAACAGGTGTTCCATCACCTTCTTGATCTCCATTTTGTCCATTTGTTATACCTCCAGTTCCACCTATACCTATAGATGTTTCAACTACTTGTGATCCATTTCCACCACCACCTCCACCTTTTCCTCCATTACCTCCAGAAGTACCGTCATATTGACCACCTCCGCCTCCTCCTCCCCAAAAATAATTATTACCATCTATATTTATTTGTACACCATCAGCACCATTACCACCTAATTGTTGGTTTGTATTTGAAGGGGCATTGCCACTTGCACCTCCTCCTCCATTTGCTCCCATATAAGCTGGACCACTATTATTAAATTTCATTCCGGATGCTCCATTACCGCCGTAATAATTATAAGTATTAACAGATATAGTTGACGATGAAAAATTTGGTAGTACTTTATTACCACCATTTCCAGGATTAGTATTATATGAACTACCACCACCTCCACCACTACCTCCATCACTACCATTTTGTATTGCAGTTGTCGCCCACTGTCCTACGCCACCATATCCACCACCAAATACTTCAATACCAAATGCTTTACTACTATTACCATTATTAATTGTTGTCGATGCTACACTTCCTATTACACTATCACCTCCTTTTCCAACACTAATAGTATGATTTCCAGTAGGAATTGCAACATTTGATATATATAGCACACCACCAGCTCCACCACCTCCTCCTATATATGTACCACCTGCACCTCCTCCGCCTACTATTAAAATATCCATTGTTCTAGATTGTGGTACATCAACATTATATGATGTTTGAGTTTCATTACCACCACTATGAAAAAAGCTATGGACTTTATAAGTATTATTAGATGCATCGGTATATGTAAAAGTTGTATGATTTGAAGCCGAAACTATTGCAGGTGTTATGTTCAAATTATAAGTAATTAATTTAGAATTTATACCTGTATGTGAAAACATATTAACTTGATATGTTTTTAGATTTGTGTCTGTGTATGTTGTTGTTATTAATCCTTGATTATTTTTACCATTATTGAGCTGTACAATATTATAACTCGGATCAGTATTAACTGGTTGTGCCATTGTTTTCCCCTTAAATTTAATAACAACAGTCCCATCGCTGCCTGCACCAGTAGGCTCTATCTTGTATCTTATTAAAACAATACCGGAACCACCATTACCACCACCACCACTACCACCAGCACCTCCTCCACCTCCTCCGCCTGTATTTTGTAATGCCGGAAGAGCATCACCCGAAATAGCTCCTGCACTTCCTCCACCTTTACTACTTGTATTTGTATTAGCGCCTCCTCCACCACCTCCCGCAAAATATACCTTATTTTCATTTGAAATATAATGACCTACTGATGTTCCAAACTTTGCTAGAAAATCAAAGTTAATTTCGCTTATTCCCGAAAGACCTACACCTCCAACACTTAAATTACCAGCCCCTCCTGCACCACCTCCACCGCCTCCAGCAGTTCCATTTACAGGGGCGCCATCATTTCCCCTTGTATAAACAGTACCTCCAGAAAAGGTGTCTGCATTATTATCTTTAATTCCAAACCCTGATGTCCCACCGTCGCTTGTCCAATAATCCCCTCCAGCACCACTACCACCATTTTTATCTGTAGCAATGCTTGTATTAGTACCTCCTGCTTCTGCTGTTATAGTGCTAAAAGTACTATTAAAACCCTTTGTAGCGGCATAACCACCTGTAAGTTCAGTGCTCCTTCCACCAGTCCCTCCTTTACCAACATTAATAATATATGTACCATTTAAAATAGCATTATTAATTAGCACTAATTGTCCAGCCCCTCCTCCTCCACCATGTCCTGCAGAACCAGCACCACCACCACCCACTACTAAAACATCCACTGTTGTAGATTGTGGTATATCAATAGTATATGATGTTTGTAACGGTTGAGTATCCGCACTATTTCTAACCCAAACACACATTCCACCATCAACTGATATAAGAGAAGTGTTGGCGGATCCAAAGGAATTTTCGCCATATACCACCTCTGTTGGATGGTCTCTAACAGAAAACCAAGGATCTTCAGGGTTACCTGCCCTATAATATTGTAATGCTGTATAAGGTGTTGAAGAAAATGATGATTTTTTTATATTACGATTTGCATTTGAATAATTTGCTCCAATAGCTTCTGTTTTAGTTATATACATCCAATATTGTAGATTTAAGGTTCCAAATACAAACTCATCAAATGTTCCAAATGGAATGCTCCATGCATTTGTATTATCATATGCTGTTCCATATGTTAGTGTTCCTGCTAAATTATCATTTCCTTGATGCCAAGTAGTAGAAGTAGGTGGTAAAAATCTTACTAATCTCCAACCACCAACTCCAGTTTTTTGTTCTATCACTGTAGAATTATATGTAAAACTATGAACTTTATAAGTGTTATTTGATGTATCGGTATATGTATAAGTAGTATGTCCGGTTGTCGGTGTTACATATACATAGTCATCAAACCCTCCGCCACCTGAACCTGTATTGGGAGCTGGTAGGGATTTATATATACCGCTTCCACCTACAATAGTTTTGATATTTGTTGATGATCCTGGAAGAACAGCTCCTCCTCCATTATAAAAATTAAATGTATTAGCAAACACTCCTTGTATTTCAGTTAATGATAGTACTTTGTTATACATTCTAAAATCATCTAATTTGGATCCATTGCTTAAATAATTACTTGGTAATGTTTCATTTGTGCCAGCTCCTATTCTAAAATTAGTAGCTGTATTATTAACATACGTTCTATCATAGTTATTAACAATAGTACCATTAATATATATTGTTGCTAAACTAGATGATTTATTCATTGTTACTGTTAAATGAACCCAGCTTGCTATACTTGTTGCAAAGTTATTATACAAAGTTGTACTTGTTGTCCAAGATGAACCATTACCTGTGTAAAATTCTAAATTATTGTTATTAACATTAATGTACCATCCATTAAATGAACCGTTTCTTGATGATGCTATTACTTGGTTATTAACTGAACGTATAATTTTACACCAACAACATATAGTAAAGTTATCAGGTGAGAATATACCATTGTTACTTATTTCAAAATAGTTAGAACCGTTAAATACGACTGATCCGCCAATAAATAATCTATCCGTATTATCTATTAAAAGGTTTGAATTGGCTGTAAGGTTTCTATTAAATAAACCTGAATCTTTACCCAAGTTATTAGAAACATCAAAAGTATAATGGCATATCAAGTTAGCAACAAAGTTAGCAGCCCCACCGCCTGCAGCATAGACCGCATTAGTACCAGTAATATTAACAACAACACCATCACTGACTAAACTAGCACTATTATCAGAATAGTTATTGTAAATACTATATATTTCAGTTTGTGATAATATTCTATTATAAATCCTAAAATCATTTAATTTAGAACCATTCGCTAAATAACTTGTTAATAGAGATGAACAGCCGATTCTTAAATAGCCAGTTGTGTTATTGATATATGTTCTAGAATAACTATTTATTAAAATACCATTAATATAAACAATTAATTGATTCGTGTATTTATTTAAACTAATAGCTAAATGATAAAAAGTATTTAATGGTATAGAACATATAGTTATATTAATTCCACTATTACCAACCCAAATTTCCAAGTTATTATTGTCTATGAAAACAGACCACCCGTTTGTAAAATTATTATCACATGAAGCTATTGTTTGATAACCTAAAGAATTAACATTTTTTACCCAAGTACATATTGTCAATAAATCAGGTGAAAAAGCTCCATCATTAGCAACTTCATAATAACTTTGACCATTAAAAGTTAAGTTATTAAAACTTTGACCATTCAAAGTTAAATCATTTGAAAATATAGGTGCAAGTGCAATAGTAGATGATATCTGGTTATAAGTTTCTACTTTTAATGAACCATAATATAATAAATCAATTTCAGAATCAGATATAACTCTCGAATATATTCTAAAATCGCTCATTAATCCTATAAAACCATTAGCACTATTGCCAATTTTAAATATATCTGTATAAGCTGTCCATGTCCCTGTACCTGCAATGTTGTTCATTTCTTTAAAAACTCCGTCAATATATAATTTAATTCTTGATTTTGATGTTACCTTTTCACCTACAACAACATAATGATGCCATAAATTATCAGCATTATAATAACTACCTGTAGTAGTGAACCAATCACTACCACAATATCTTAAAGTTAATGTACTTGCAAGTTGATTTCTTGACATAGAAAATAGTGAATTACTACCACTAATACAGTAAAAAAATGAATCATATGTTGAAGCACTTAATGCTGTAATTTTAGCCCAGAAACTCACAGAAATATTAGGTTGCGTTGAAGATCCTAATACAACAGTACTAGAACTATTTAATAGAGTAGTGTTTGTAAAAATGGCTGAAAACTTACCTTTAATAATATCTGTACTAGAATATGTCAGTGTTCCACTTGCAACTGTTAAATTATTCGTTCCAATAGAATCATTAATATTATTGTTAAATTTATACCAATCAACTAAACTATTATTACTTGAGTCTAACATAGGATACGTTTTATTTGTATCTATAAATGTATTATTGAATAAAGTTAATATTTCTGTTGGATTTAAACCTACGTTATAAATTCTGAAATCATCATACAATCCTGAAAAAGTGATATGTGTAGCGTCATTGTTATGACAATACTGACCAATTCTGTTAAATATTAAATCAGATGATGGTAATTGTACTCCATTATAAACTCCGAATAATGTACCATTAATATATAATTGCCATCTATTTACATTAATTATCCAAGCTATATGTGTCCAAGTATTCAATACCCATGAATATTCTGTAGTTACTTGTGTAAGTGTCCCATTATTGTAACAATGTAAATTTATTTTATTATTAACTTGGTTACATAATAAAATTCTATTACCACTTACACCTGAAGCAGTACTTGAAAAATCAAATAAAGCTGTATATTTAGATGCTAAGTTAGTTGCAGTAGGATAAATCCAAAATGCAAAAGTAAAGCTATCATATTGACCTAAATTTATAGTTGGGACAGATAAAACGTTATGTGGTGTCGTAGAAGTAGCTGCTAATGACAAACTGTTTTGACCTTTAATACAATTGCTGCTAAATGTATATGAACCAGTTGCTATACTTAAATTATTACCATTGCTTGTACTATCATAAATATTATTATCAAATGTGTATAAAGCAATTAATCTAGTATCTAATGTGTTTAATATCGAATTCTCATTAGTTGTATATAGTTGTTCAACTTCAGATGCACCTAACGCTCTATTATAAATACGGAAATCATCATATAACCCCGAGAATGTAATATTTGACGAATTGCCTTTATGACAATAACAACCAAGAGTATTATATGATAGATCTACAGATGGCATAGCTACTCCTGTATATGTTCCAAATAAAACCCCATTTATATACAATATCCATGTACTGCCATTAACTATCCATACAAAATGTGTCCAAGTGTTTAATACCCAAGTATAATCTGGTATAATTTGGGTTAACGTTCCATTGACAACTATATTTAATTTTGGTTTGTTGTTACCAGGACTGCTAAAATAAATTCTATTTGCGGTACCATCACCTAATGGTGTTGTTGAGAAGTCAAATATAGCTGTTGATTTGCTACTTAAACTTGTGCTTGTAGGATATACCCAAAATGAAAATGTAAATGATTTATATTGTCCTAAATTAACAACAGGCAAACTTAAAACATTATGTGGCGTCGTTACAGTTTCTCCTAAAGATAAACTAACAGTCCCGCGAATACTATTTGTACTAAAACCATATGCACCAGTGTCTAAAGTTAGATTTTTATTATTAGAAGTGCTGTCGTTTATGTTATTTTCAAATTTATACCATTGTATTAAACCAGTATTAAGATAATAAATATCATTATTTGAAAATTTTATTTGACCAACATTGTTTGTAAAATCTATATTATAGTTGGAGCTCATAGCAACATATCCGCTAAATATTGGTGTTGTTTCATTATTAAAATATATTTTATAATAATTTTTATTATCTAAATAGAATGTTGTTATATTTTCATTTAAAGTATAATTATTAAAATTAGTTTTAATTGGTTGTTTCCCTGTAGTATAATAATATATGTCGGTCGTTGTTGGTGTTGATGAAGATAAATATGGCGTTAGATGTCTATTATTTGAAGTTGAATCTTTCGCATATGCATATATATCATCAAACTTGTACCTGCATACTAAAGAATCAGTAGGACCATTATTACTTGTACTTGTGTTAGCACTAGCGCTAGCGCCAGTCCCACCTGTTCTAACAGAAGATAATGAATACACATTATATAATGTTAAAATTTCATTTGCTGTTAATACTTTATTATAAATTCTAAAATCTTCAATATCACCAATAAAATTACCATCGCCTGTAAATAAACTTCTTGATAAATATTGTCTTGTCCATGTTGTATTTGGTATTTGTTTAACAATATTAACATTTTTATTTATATTATCTATATAAACGGTCCATCTACCAGTTGAAGATATTGACCATACTAAATGATGCCAATTGTTATCTAAATATATAGTCACATCGTCCCAGTAGGTATCCACATTATTATCTTTAATCCAAACAGTAATACCTTTTTTATTACTAGCTGAAAATGGAGTTGCTTTTACACTTGCGAATATTCCATATGAAGGGCTTGTACCATCTGCATTATTCCCAAAATCAAATAACCTACCCCATGTGCCCGAATTAGCATCAATACCTCTGAACCATAATGAAAAAGTAATACCATTATTTAACCAAGTATAATATGGATTGAATCTAGTTGGGATGGTAACAAAATTATTTGTAGTAAATGATAAATAACCATTATTATTATATGTAGCACTACTATTAACAAGATTAGTATCTTCAATACCAAAGATTTGCCATTCGCCAGGATTTAAATAAGCTTCTGTTGTAGATACAACTTTATTAACTACGATACCAAAATACGAGTATAAAGCAGAAATATTACTTAAAACTTTTTCAAAATAATAAGTTTCTTTACCGTAATAATCATTTGTAACTAATCTGGTCATTTGTGATGCGCTAGGTATTTCTGTCCATGTTGTACCATTATTGGAACCATATATCTTAAATTCACCAGGTGCGCGTGGAATATATGTAACACTATTAACAGCGGTTCTAGGATATAATCGAAACCTTGTCAATCTAATTTGATATGGTAATTGTAAAGTTATAAATTCACCATAATAACTATTATCTAATGTACCGCCATTTGAACTAACATATACACCCGATGAATATGTATTATTTGAACAATACCCACTATCGGTAACATATTCGAAATCAAAAAGCCGATATCCTTCCCAAGGGGTTCCATATGATGATTTATGAGAACATATATAATTACCTGCACCGTATTCAGCATTAGTAACTACCATTGTATAAGGATTAGAACCACTCACGCTATTATATTTTCTTGGCGGGTATTGTCTTTCAATAGATCTACTATCCATTAAAAAATTTGTACTATTTTCAAAGTTATACCATAATGACAAGTTATTTAATATATTATTACCTGTTTCATCACCAAAAATTTGCCATTCGCTAATATTTAATGCAGTATCACTACCTACAATTTTATTTACAACAATACCGTAATATTGATAAAATATAGATGGTGTTGTTAATTGTTTTTCATAAAAATATGAACTAGAATTATAAGGTATATAATTGCTTGTAGTTAATCTAGTACTTTGTGATGCACCAAGTATTTCTGTCCAAGTAAAACCATTATTTGAACCATATATTTTATATTCACCAGCAGACCTTAATAAATAAGCATTCGTTGCATCGTTTCTATATCTAGTAATAATTCTATATTTAGTTAATTTAATAGGATATGGTAATTTAATAGTTATGTATTGACCAAAATATGAACCATCCAAGTTACCACCGTTTGAACTTATATATACTCCTGTTGCATCATAAATACCAGTAGGAGAAATGTAACAACTAGAAGCATCGAATGTATAATTATAATCAAAACAAAAATATGGTTCTGAGCCTGGACCAAAATAACTATTCGATGCAACTGTATAATTACCTAGACCATATGTTGCATTAGTTACAGTAAATGTATTACCGCAAATATAATCCCATTTTTGTGGTGGGTATTGTTTCTCATTTGTTAAAGTTTTTATATTTTTATTTATATTAACTAATTCTGTAATTTTGTTGTTAGTTAATGCCCTATTGTATATTTTAATATCTTTCATATTTCCATTAAGTAATCTACCTAACATGATAGTTAAATATTGTTCGTTGGATATAGTATTTTGTAGATTTATATAGTTATTATAAAGGTTATTTACGTTATCAGAAGTCAATACCGTATTATAAATTCTAAAATCGTCATAATCTCCGGCAATAGTACCATTTGCTGGATATAACGTATATCCCATATATTGTCTAGTCCAAGTTGCATTTGGTATTGTGCTTGTAACAGTAGGAATATACTTAATATTATCAAGATATATAACCCAACCACCAATAACATTTATAGTCCAAACTATATGATGCCAATTGTTGTCAATATAGTTGTTAGTTGTATCATATGTAACTTGTGTACCATTCGTCATAATACAAAATCTTAATGTATTAGCAGTATTATTTTTTGTTATAAATATTGTATTAGTAGGATCAACTCCATTCAAACCATCGCCAACTTGTAATATTAGTGCCCAAGTACCTGAATTTGTAGGATTACCTCTAAACCAAAATGATAATGTTAATCCATTATTGTTCCATATGTTATATAAATTAAGAGAAGTTGGAAATGAGATATAATTACCATTCGTAATTGTCAAATAACCATAATTAAATGTACAACTATTATTTACAAAATGATTGGTTCCTATTGAATCTGTATTATTATCAAATTTATAATAAGCAACTAAATTATTATTAAAATTGTTGAAATATTGTTTTGTGTAATTATAAATTATATTTATTTGTTCTGGTGTTAATACAGTATTATAAATTCTGAATTCATCAATACTACCTGAATACAAACTATCGGTTGTAACAAGACTTTTTCCAATAAATTGTTTTGTCCATGTTATATTTGGTATTGATACAGTCTTACCAGGATTTAAATTAACATTATCAATATATACTGACCATACACCAGTTGTACTAATTGACCAAACAGCATGATGCCATATGTTATCTATATAATTATTTGTTGTTGTAAATGTTGTTTTCACTGAAGCTATGCCTATTTCAAAATAAATAGTATTATTAGTATTATTTTTTGATATCATAATCCAATTTGTTGAACTAGTTGTCCCATCTCCAAAATTAAAAATTTTTCCAAACGCACCTGTACTTGTGGATACCTTAAACCATATTGAAAAAGTAATACCATTATTTAACCAAATTGTATATGGATTTAATGATGTAGGTATAGACAAATATTGATTTGTAGGTTCGTATCCATACAATTCCCATTCACAAATTGATAACCATGAACCATTGTTTGTTAATACTACTATTCTATAATAACTATATGAAATATCATTTGAAGATATAACAAATGATTTACCAGATGTTGTATATGATGTTATACCAGTACGTGAATCAACATTAAACCATGTAGAACCATTATTTGAACCAGCAATATAAAAGTCTTTAGGTCCTCTAGCCATATCATTACTTCTTGTATAAATATTGTAATTTGTTAAAACAATAGGAGTTGATAATTGTATTTGTAACCAATCACCAGTATAAGTATTACCAGATATTACAGTAGTTGATGTGCCAGGAATACCTAAATGGTAAGAAGAAGATGCAGTCCACACATCAGTAGCTGTTGTATTGTCATAATTAAAAGCTTTCCAATCTGGTTCTGTTCCTCCAGGATATAAAGTTGATGCACTTGAAATATATGAACCATTTCCATATCTATAATTGTTTAGCGTTGTTGAAGATCCAGTTAATGGACCTGGAGGATATCTATTAACTGATGAATTATTTAATGTAACAATACCATTTTTAATAGTAGTTCCGTAATTTGTTAAATGATTAGTACCTATACTATCTGTTATATCATCAAATTTATAGTAAGATACTAAATTAGCTTTTACTGTATCCATTGAATAAATAGACGAATAATAAATGTTTATAACATCAGTCTGTGACAATACTGTATTATAAATTCTGAAATCATTAATATCACCTAAATAGGAACCATCAGCAGTAAAACCACTTTTACCAATATATTGTTTTGTCCAAGTTATGTTTGGTATTGTTCGAGTTATAGCTGGATTTAAACTGATGTTGTCAACATAAACTGTCCATACGCCAGATGTATTTATTGACCATACTACATGGTGCCATTTATTATCAATATAATTTGTTGTTGTTGTATATGTTGTTCTCGTTGAATTTACAGCAATTTCAAAAACAATAGTATTATTTGTAGCATTTCTAAAAATTGCGAACCAGTTTGTCGGAACAGTACCTGATCCATCAGCAAAATCAAATATTCTAGCATATGAACCTGATGTTGTTAAACATCTAAACCATACTGAAATAGTTATACCATTTCCATTGCTGTTCCAAATAGTATATGGATTTAATGTTGTTGGTATGGTTAAATACTGCCCTGTATTCGTAAATGAAACAGTCCTTATAAGGCTGTCTGTACCATTATTAATACTTGTTCCAAAATTAGTTAAATGATTAGTACCAATGCTATCCGTTAAATCAAAAAATTTATATTGAGTAATTAAACTATTTGTTACATCAACAAAATTATTATTAAATGTTAATAAATTAGTATTAGTTATATCAATATTATTTGTTTTATTAACATTATAAATATTTAATCCATTATAATAGAAATTAAAGTTGTTTAGCGCGTCTAATGAAATAGTTATGTTGTTCCAAGTATTAGGTGTATGATATTTGACTATTTGATTTGTTAAACTGGTTGTATCAAATGAATTGTAATATTTCTTTGTTGTAGGTTCGTAGCCATACAATTCCCATTCTTGTATAGAACAGTAATTAACACTAGTACTATTAATATTTGACACAACAATTCTATAATAACTATATGCTTTTTGATTGGTTAATAGTACAAATGCTTTACCACTTGCATTATATCCTGTTATATTAGTTTGTGAATCTATAAGTGTCCACGTAATACCATCGTTAGAACCACCAATATAAAATGTTTTAGGAGCTCTAGAATATTCACCATTCCATGTGTAAATTTTATAATTATTAAGTATAATTGAAGTTGGTAATTGTATTTGTATCCATTCTCCTAAATAAGATATTCCAGAAACAATTGTTGTAAATGATCCTGTATATACACCAGAAGCATTATATGATTGTGTAGCTGTAGCCCACATAGTAGGACCACCTAAAGCAGTAGTAAACTCATAATTAAAAGCTTGATAAGCATATTCAGTTCCTAATGTATATGCACTAGATTCACTCGTTACATATAAACCATTTCCATATGTATAATTATTTAACAAATTAGAATATGTTGTCATTGGACCAGGAGGATATTTATTAAGCATTGGATAACCATACAATTCCCATTCAGTAATTGACAACCAAGTACTACCATTTTGTGTTAATATAATAATCCTATAATAACTGTAGCTACTATTAATATTTTTATTAATGGTAAATGATTTGCCTAATGCTGTCCATGTATTAACATTATTTTCAGTATCAACAATAAACCATGTAGAACCATCGTTTGAACCAGCAATAACAAAATTTTTAGGTCCTCTAGCAAAGTCTATACTTCTTGTATATAACACATAATTAGTTAAAACAATAGGGACAGGCAATTGAAGTTGTAACCATTCACCAGAATACGTTGTACCAGAAACTGTTGTTGTTATTGCAGGTGACCTAATATAATTACCAGCGCTATCATAATATGTATTTGAAGTAACTGTCCATGTATCATTCCCATCTGCTGTAACAAAGTTAAACGCTTTAAATTCAGCTTCGCCATTATTACCAGATGAACTTGCTATATATGTGCCATTGCCATACGCTTGATTAGTAATAGTTGTTGTAGCAGCAGTTAAAGCGCCTGATGGGTATTTATAAATACTTTCTTTGCCATACAATTCCCATTCATAAATTGACATAAGACCAGTTGAATGTGTACCATTCTTATTTACTACCAACCTATAATATCGGTAAGGTATAGATAATGGTTCTATTACAAAAGATTTTCTATCATTTGGATAAGTAACATCCAATCTTGTATCTAACAAAGACCATGTACCACCATCATTTGAACCAGCAATATAAAATATTGTTGGACCTCTATTATCATTACCCATCGCATTGATTATATAATTTGTTAAAAATATAGGATATGGTAATTGTATTTGAAGCCATTCTCCTGAATAAGATGCACCTGACATTGTTGTGGTTGCTGTACCAGAATACACACCTGTACCACCAGTATATTTTCCAGTTACAGACCAATAACTTGAAGTTAAATTATAATCAAATACCATAAATTCTGTTTCTGAAGCTGAGAGATTAGATGAACTAGAAACAACATATTGACCGTTACCATAAGAACAACCTCCTACTGTAACAGTAGCTGATCTTAAACCTAGCGGAGGATACCTATTTGCAATAATATCGTACGATTCTTGATTTAACAAATCACTATTACTTTTATACCAATAACTAGCAGTCAAACCATTAGAAAATGGGTCGTTATTGTAGGGTATTATTAATCCATTTGTATCTTTCAAATAAGCAGATGTTGAAAATATCTGTGGATAACCATATAATTCCCATTCTTGTATAGTAGCCCATAAAATACCAGTACTATTAATAGCATTAATAACTATTCTATAATAACTATATGCTGTTTGGTTTGTTGATGGTAAAACAAAAGATTTACCAGTAGCATTATAACCTGTAATGTTAGTTTGAGTATTAACTAAAGACCAATTTATTCCATCATTAGAACCAGCAATATAAAATGTTTTTGGAGCTCTAGGATAATCAGCATTCCAAGCAAAAATTCTATAATTCGTTAAAATAATAGCTATTGGTAATTGTATTTGTAACCATTCACCTAAATAAGACACTCCTGATATAATTGTTGTAAATGATCCTGTATATGCACCAGATGCATTATATGCTTGTGTTAATGCACTCCATATATTATTAGTAGTTGTGGTAATCTCATAATTAAAAGCTCGATAAGCATACAAAAATTCAGTTGCTGATATATATTCACTTGATGCACTAGTTACATATGTACCATTTCCATAATTAGCATTGTAAATATTATATAATCCGTTATTAGGACCATATGTGTCTTTACTTATTGTTGTTGTATTATTAATTAAAGGAGCGGGTGGAAATCTATATATTCCATAATTCAAATGATTACCCAAACCACTATCATCAATATATGATATACATTTATAATTACCAATTAATCCTGTATTAGTACCAAAACTATTATAAACATTGTTATCTTTAACCATCAACTCTGTAAATGTCTTTCTTTGGCTGTAAAAATTATAAATATCAGAAATTTCAGTACTATTTAGTGGTCTATTATATAATCTTATATCATCCATATACCCAGTAAAATAAGTATTACTAGTAAATGTTTCTCCACCTAACAACAAATATATATTTTTTTCTAGATAAATACCATTCTCTGAAGCTTCAGAACCTGAAGCTGAACTAGAACTTGACGCTGTTCTAGTATAAACTGGTATATTATTATAATAAACAACCAAATTATTACTTGTATCGATAGTTATGACTACATGATTCCAAGTATTAATTGTATTATAATTTGTAATCGTTTGATCAATGAAAGTAGTATTAAATACATTCCAATATTTTAATATCAATGAAGAACCGTTAATACTGAAAATTAATTTAGGGGTATAAACATATTGTGTGTTTGGAGGTATTAAATTATAATTTAATGAAAATATTTCTTGATTAGCATTTATTGATGTTACATAGTACCATAAACTAATAGCAAACCCGTTGCCAAATGGACTATTGTTAAGTGTTAATTGCATATTGGATGAACCGTTGAACAAAGCATAGTTATTAAAAGAAGTCACATTATTATTGACTAAATTGTTATTATAGACACTTGAATCAAATGTTATATGCGCGTTGTTATCAAATTTGTACCAACCTATTAATCCTGTATTTATATTTAAACTGTATAATGGACTATTTATATTATTATAAATTTGTGTTATTTCATCTTGTACTAGTTCTGTATTATAAAATCTAAAATCTCTAATGTGACAATTTGCCCCACGGCCAGTATCGCCTGAAAATCCAATAACAACATTTTTTGTACAGCCAGATTTTAATTTACAATTTGCAGAACCATTAGCTGTTGTATTTAATACACCATTGATATATAATTTTGCTGTCACAACCGAATATAATTGTGATAATGTATATGTTACATGCGTCCATGTATTTGGAGGTATATTGCTTGTAGTCATAGGTCTTATTATCCATTGAGTATTTAAAGCTGTAAATGGACCAAAAGTTCCATTCGAATAATCAAATTGAATACATGGGTTTTCAGATAATTTATCGCTATAAGAAACAACTGTATAATTACCACCTGCTCCAGCAGTTGGTATTTTTAGCCAATATGATATTGTAATTGGAACATCTATATTTAAATCTTCAGATCTAAAATAATTAACAGCACTTGTGCTAGAGTTAAAATATGCTGAATTCCCCAAAAAAGTTCCTCCGGTACCGATAGTCAATAAATTATTATTGTATTTGCTATAATCTTTTGTCAAATTAGCCGGGTCATTAAATTTGTACCAACATATTAAAGATGGCGGAGATGTATTACTATTATTTACGATTATGTTATTACCAGTATTGTTTCCACCTTTTGCTAAAAATAATATATTATTAGCTGAATCGACTATATATGTATCTGATCCTGGGTTGCTATTTGCTGAAACATCATTATAACATATTTGACCTTTACCTCCAGATCCAACAGCAATTTTATACGTACCAACTGGGAAAGTGTAATTTGTATAAATTAATGTTCCGGCATCGCCTCCTTTGCCTGTTTTTAAACTCCCAGAAGCACCACCACCAACAACTAATATATCACAATTTGTTTCTTTATTGAAAGTTATATTATTATTTCCTGTAGTTGAATTAAATTGATAATAGTAATCGTTACTTGTATTATTTATAATATTTTTTGGTATATCAATAACGTTATTATGTACAATATTAGGCATATCCGTATTATAAGAAATGCCATTATTATATCTTATTATTATAGTACCATTGCTGCCATTTCCGCCATTAGCTAATCCTCCAGAAGCACCGCCGCCTCCTCCAGAACCAGTATTTGGCAAAGCATCAGATCCGCAACTAGTACTTAAAATTATATTTGATTTAACTCCTGCACCACCAACATTTATATATAAATTATTAATATAATTACCTCCACCATATCCTGCAGTTCCGTTTTTTTCTAACCAAGCAGCACCACCACCTCCTCCACCATACACTTCTTTAAAACCTTTAATATCAATCAAAACACCATCTCCTCCATTACCAGCATTTATACCACTGTAATCGGTTCCTGGACTTGCGCAACCACCACCACCACCACCTGCTAGAGCATTGCCATTGTAATTACATATACCTTTACCCCCACAAAATCCAATACCATTGTTTGTTAAACTATTATTTATTACGTTACCACCTGATGTTATTAAATTACTACCATTGCTATTATTCCAACCATAACCACCACCACCACAACCACCAGTACCTCCATTTAAAGCTACATATCCTCCACCATATCCTCCACCTTTAACTATTTTTACATAATTAGTATCATCGAGTATTTTAATATAAGTATCTCCACCTGCTTTAGCCGCAACACTGTCTGCATTTTGTCCTGTACCACCGGTTCCAACACCTAATTCATATACAGTATTTTTTAAAAACAATTGGGTAGTATAGCAATATGAACCTGCCCCACCACCACCACCATGTGTTCTACCGCCACCTCCTCCGCCGCCAATCATAAATATATCGCACAATGTATCTTGAGGGAACATAATGTAGTTACCATTATTAGAAGTAAATTGATAATAATATGATTGCAGTCCGTTTATATTAATCGATGTTCCAATTGAATAATTATGTATTATTTTAGGATGTTGATTAATAATAGATATATCAGATAAGCTTGATGAATTAAATCTTATTATAGCAACACCTGAACCACCAGCTCCACCATCATTATTATTTGGTGTTAAACCTCCGCCTGGATATCCACCGCCTCCTCCACCTGAACCGGTATTATTTAATCCTGCATGAGCTACTCTAACAATATTATTTGCTACATGAGCATTACCACCTATTCCAGATGCACCAGAAAATATATTTATATCACCTGCTAAACTTGAATACGGTGTTCCACCGCCACCTGCTGCATACCACATATTAATTCCAGTAATATCATTTTCAATACCAACTCCACCAATAACATCCAAACCTACACTACCTGATCCACCACCACCACCGCTAGTAAATATAGCACTAGTTTTATTACCAGAAGAACCTGTATATCCGCCACTCGATACTAAATAAGTGTTTCCTTGATTTGCAGCACCTCCAAATGAAAAACTACCAGTTCCATTATTTGGAGCACCGCCGCCACCAGATCCGCCGCTATTTCCAGCAGTAGCTACTGATAGATTATAATTACCTCCTCCACCTCCACCTTTAGCTTCATAGATTGTTGAATTATCATAAATTAATTTAGTTGTAATACCATTGTTTCCATTTACAGAGTTGTTTGTAGTACTTGTAGTTGCAGCTCTAGCTGCTCCGCCTGCACCAACTTGAAAAATATATGATCCTGGATTTAATGTAATACCTTTTTTATATACAACACCACCTGCTCCACCTCCACCTCCAATATCACCACCACCACCTCCTCCTCCTCCAATTAACAACATATCACAATATAAACTTTGATTTAAATATATATGATAAGGTGTAAACGTTGAATTAGCATTATTATGTGTAAAATAATAACAATAGTCGTTAGTATTATTTGTTGTTAGTGCATTGACAATATTATTTGTGTTATCAAGTGTATATTTAATTAGAACAATACCAGAACCACCACTATTATTTAATGTTTTTTTTGTTTTATAACGGATAAATACAACACCAGAACCACCATTGCCACCTTTTGTAGTTACACCATTACTATGTCCTGCACCTCCTCCGCCACAACCAAAAATAGTAGCATTATTCCCATTAACATTTTGAATACTCCCATTTCCAGCACCAATAGAACCTCCTGTTCCGGATAGTTGATATCCGGTTCCTGAACCAGTACCACCAGCACCACCTCCACCTCCTCCAGAACCATAAATAACTGATGTTCCTGTAATTGAATTTGAAAGACCTAAACCACCATTACCAGCATTAGTTGATGTTGCGTTAGTTCCAATAGCAACAATACCACCTCCTCCACCACCAGCACCCCATTCAAAACCTATACCTCCATTGTTACCTTGACCTGTAGTTCCTGTTCCTCCACTTCCACCGCCATTAAACTGAGAACCTCCACCTCCTGACGCACCAAATAAACCATCCCTAAGCCCATTAGGAGCACAAGCACCTCCACCTCCACCACCTATCGCAGTAATTGTTGTTAAACCAGTCCCGCTAATACTTGAATTACTACCATCCCCCCCCCTTGTTCCAGTTCCACCAGTAGTTCCAGATGTAGCACCTATTCCTTCTTTACCAACAAGTATAGTATATGTACCATTTAAAATAATATTTTGCGAATAAATTACACCACCTCCACCACCACCACCACCTCTATCATTACCCCCCGCACCACCACCACCAACTACTAATATATCACATTCGGTATTTTCTGAAAAATTAACAGTATATGATGTTTGATTTGTTCCATCATTCTTAAAAGCTAAATATTTATAGTCAGCATCAATAGTTTCTGGGATTATTTCTTCTTTTCCGTATATATACCATCCTTGAAATACCAACAAACCACCATCAAAAGCAGTTATCTCATTCACAACCATCAAATAGTTTTTAAATATCACATTATTATTAACAGTTTGTTTTACTCCAAAATTTCCACCTGCTGTATATGTATAATTAGTTTCAGTATGTAATAGTGTCCAATCTGAAGCTGTTGTAGTATTAGTATTTGAACCGTATATTTTAAATGCTTTTGGTGCTCTATTTTGAGGTCCCCTCAATATTCTAAATGAAGAAAAAATAATTCCAATGGGCATTTCTATTTTTATCCATGCACCCTGAAAAGTAGCGTTATAATAATACAATGAATTGTACGTTGTGCTATTAGTCCATCCTGTCCCTACATACCACCCACCACCATTTGGCAATGCTGAATTGTCATCGCTATTAACAGCAGGTCTATTACCACTTGTACTTAAGTCATAATCAGAATTCAATCCATATATGAAAATACCACTACTTCTACCACCATGTGCTTGGATACCTCCAACTGAAAACTTATATAATCCCATACCGTATGTATTTTTAAATGTAGATGATGTTTGTTCATTATTTCCTTGAGTATTAGCAGGGTCATTGTATGAATATGTATATGAAAAACTTGTTGAATCGCTTGCTTCTATAGAACCATTTTGAACAGTATAAACACCATTAGTATCATTGTAAGTAAAATACCTATATGGAGGATAAATACTTTCAACATTAAATGATTTAGGTTCAATAATATTTAATTGTGATCCACCGCCTCCTCCACCTGTATTATCTGCTGCTTTTCCACCACTTGTTATTGTACCACTTTGACCACTAGCTGGAACATAATAATCTGTTCCAAATAATTTTATTTCTGCTAATGTAAAATTTTCATTTGTTGTCCCAATTAATGCATTTATAACAAAACCATATATACTATATGAAGTTAATGCATTAATTTTAAATGTTAAATTTTCTGCTCCTGTTGCTCCATCCCAAATAATGTTACTTGTAATTGCTGATGTAGATGTATAACTAGTCCAAGCATTTAAGTTAGTATAATTTGCTATTTGTGTCCATCCACTGTCTCCAATATTCATACCATATACTCTAAATGATTTTGGTGCTTGAGCAAAAAATACAGAATATGTACTTCTATTATATAATTGTAAATTTTGTAAATATATTGAAGATGGTAATGAATATGTAAATGTAGAACCATAGTATTTATTTGGATTTGTATCTTGACTTAAATCTATGCTTATACCTGGAGCGGAAGCAGATAAAAAAGTCCATACTCTATCATTTAAATTACCTGTACATGAACCAAAATATGTACCGAATGATGTTCTAGTATCATTACAAAAATCACCTATATAATAACCATTATACAAAGATCCTATATTACCTACATTATCACCTCCCATTATTTTGTTAAATAAAGTAAACGAATTTGTACCAAAAGGATAATTAAATATATATGTACCTGCTCCATATGCATTACCTGCAGCATCAGTTCCTGCAGCTAATGTTGTAGTATTAGCAGTCATAGCACTAGGTGGATATTCTCTTAAAACTACACTTGGTAATGGAACACCTTCAGACCCTAAACTAATACTTGAATATAATGGCATTGGGTTCATTACATATTTCCATTTATTAATTAAATAATCTCTAACAATGCTTTCGTCAACTGTTGACAATGTACTTTTATAATACATAACTTCTCCAATGTATCCAGCAAACCTTTCATTATTATCACTTTGACCTATATAAAATAATCTATTTGTTGTGTTATCAAATGCTGCAAGAGTTTGAGTATAACTTCTGTTATTACCATACATTATTGAACCGTCCGCTATTTTGTAAATTGTGTAACTCATATTTCTAGTATCATTTGCAGTTGTTACGGTTGTCTGTCTATATCTACAAATAGCTAAAAATGGTACATCTGCATCTAAATAAAACTGTTCATTGTTAGTTGGTACTGTTCCAGATCCTGGAATTGCTCGATGAATATTATTAGTTTGCCATGTGAACCAATTATTTTTACCAGATATTCCATGTTGTTCCAAACTGAAGTCGTTTCTGTTACCATGATAAAATATAGGTCCGTATCCAGTTGTATTAGCTAATTTAAATAAACCAACTACAAAAGAAGTTATTGTTGTACCTATCGGAAATCCAAGTTGTGAAAAAGTTGATGTTGAAATATTATATGTTCCAGATACTAAACCTCTATTTGTACTGTAATCTGTATTGATACAAGCATTATTATTTAAAAAAATATCATGTGTTGGACTTGAACCATATAATCCCATACCATGTATTGTTGAGCTTAATGTTCCTTTATTATAAATAAAAGTTATATTATTACTACTTTTTATAATTTTAGACGTATCAGTCATATCAATCCATAATTCTGGTACTAATGTATTATTAGAACTTCCGCCACCACCTCCACCAAACCCACCTTTACCAGCTATACCTCCAAAACAACCACCTCCACCTCCACCTGCCCAATATATTGGTTGTCCGGTAATAGGTACAATAACTCCATCTCCACCATTACCGCCAGCTTTAGTAATAACATAGGTTGTTGGTTTATAATCAGCATCACCTTGAAATCCAGCAGTACCAGCACCGCCACCACCACCACCACCAAAGGTAGCATATGTTATATCACCCTGATCATTTTTTAATGAACCTTTGCCACCTGAATTTCCATAAGTATAATAAGTACCTCCAATTAATGTTGTATTAATTATATTACCTTTATTTGCAATTCCGCCTAATGGAATGTCATTGAATGATGGCAAAATTTGATCTTGTGCTTCAGTATATATTTTAGCATAATTATCAGTTGAATTATCTCCCCAAGATGGGTATGAACCTACATCTATTACATGAGATTTTCCGCGTACATGACTAAGATTTCCTATTTGACACCAATCTCTTGTATTACCAACTGAAGGGTTTATAACAGGTGTCCATAAATCCTGTCCATTAAATTGTACAAAAAATCCAGAATTATGTGTCATATGATTTTTTAATTCTGTAATTGTAAATAATCGTTTTCCACTCGCTATTGCTTCGTTGTTAGCTTCTAACCACGAATAAGGACTTTCATCAGTTCTAAATGTAATTATTGGCATAATTTGATCTTGTGCTTCAGTATATATTTTAGCAACATCTGCAGTTGTATTATCTCCCCAAGATGGATATGAACCTACATCTATTACATGAGATTTTCCGCGTACATGACCAAGATTTCCTATTTGACACCAATCCTTTGTGTTTCCTACTGAAGGGTTTATAACAGGTGTCCAAAAATCTTGTCCATTAAATTGTACTACAGTTTCAGGATTATTTGTCATATAATTTTTTAATTCTGTAATCGTAGGTAATCGTTTTCCACTTGCTACTGCTTCATCGTTAGCTTCTAACCACGAATAAGGGGTTTCATCTGTTCTAAATGTAATTACTAATGTTACTGATATACTTGCATTATCTATAGCATGACCTCCTCCACCAGATCCTCCAGGATTACCTGGATCTTTAGTATTAGAAATAGTCCATTCATGACCACCTGCACCACCTCCATATGCAATACAACCAAAAGCAGTAGTATCATTTCCGTTGGACGCAGTAGAACCTCCAGAACCAACTGTTATTGTATATGTATCTGGTTTGATTTCTGTATCTTTTATATATATAACACCTCCGCTACCTCCACCACCACCTAAACTACCACCACCTCCACCTCCACCTCCAATTATTAATATATCACATTTAGTTTTTTTATTTACTGTAATATTTGTAGAAGAAGTAATTGGTACATAATAATCATTATTAAAAATAAAATTAGGGATAATAGTATTTAATGGATGAACAAATTTAGCTCTAATAATAACAACTCCAGAACCACCCGCGCCAGAATCATTTATATACGATGGTATTGATTTTGTCAATTTATAACGGATTAATACAATACCAGAACCACCATTACCAACTATAGCAGAAGGATCACGTGTTGCACCACCACCTCCACCAGTACCATTTATACCATTAATTCCTCTCCCAATCCCATCGCCGTTACCTCCACCACCAAATAGTGTCGAACCTCCATTACCATATCCATCGCTCGCACCATCACCACCACTTCCTCCACCACCTGCAAACCATCCGTTATCACCAATAGACGATGAAAACTTTTCACTAAAAATAAAAGTTCCTACTCTATTGATACCTAAACCTCCGTTTTGTCCTGTAGTATTACTTGCAGAAGTAGCACCAACGCCTCCGGCACCACCACCACCGCCACCAGGATAAGAACCGGTTCCACCTCCACCATGTCCTCCATCTTCACCAAATTGATCTAATGTTGCTGGAAATACAACCCCTATTTGAGATTGTGATTTTTGCGTTTGTGTTCCATTTGCATACATAAAACCACCACCTCCACCGCTGCCTCCATTTGCGGCTAGCAGACCATCTCCTTGACCAGATATACCAGTACTACCTCCTCCGCCTCCGCCATTTGCTGTAATGATTACAGAATTATCAGATTTTATAAAAGTTGTATTATTTCCATTACTTCCTCTTGATTGGGTTAGTCCACCATTTCCACCTTTTCCGACGTTAATAGTATAAGTACCGTTTGCTTGAAAATTTTGAATTAAAACTAAACCTCCAGCACCTCCACCTCCAGCATTTTGTTGTCCTCCACCTCCACCACCTGCAACAAGTAATATATCACATTCGGTATTTTCAGGAAAATTAACGGTATATGCTGTTTGTGTTTCAGTTTCGCCACTGTGTACAAAAGATAAATATTTATAATTAAAACCATCCGAAGGTCTATCATCAGTATATTTTACAAATACATTTACTTCTGCTGGTGGTGCTCCATTCCATCCTGTAGTAGACTCTTCAATATATAAAGAATAATTGGCTCTATAAGGTCCATTCCAAGTAATAGTTCCATCTATTTTTAAATGTTCAATATTTAAATTAGGGTCCATCGTATAACCACTAGCTCTGTTATATTGTAGTCCTTGTGCCTTTCCATTTGGATAATTTAATCCTTTATATAAAGGTACCCAATTTGGATGATCAACTGCTGTAGTCATATTCGTTTTTGTAATAACAGCCCATCTATCATACCATTCACTATTAAAATCACTTGTATTTTCATAAAACAAGTAGTATTGAACATTAGCACTATCAAATGGTACAGACCATTCTGCTGCATTATTACTTTGACTACCAACAGTATAAGTATTAATAGTTGAAGCATTGAAAGTATTTCCTGAAAACCAAGTTCTACCATTTCCCGTATTATTAGCTAATTCAGTAGTTGGTGGTAAATGTTTTATTTGAACCCATCCAGTCATTCCTGTATTTTTTGTTACTCTATCAAGTAAAATATTACTTGATATTGGTGTTATATCATATGTTCCAAATATATCCCATTCAGACATTATTAGCCATCCGTAATTGCCTACTAAGTTATAAACTACCATCGCAAAATATCTATAAGGTGTTGTAATTGTTGAAAAATTACCAAAATTTGTATAAGTGTTAGCAGCAAATGTTAATGCTGTTGTTTGAGAATGTATTTCAGTCCAAGAAGAATGATTGTTATCATTCCAACATACACTATCATTTGAAGCATATATCTTAAATATACCAGGTAATGGAGTTGTAGGTGTGTCTCTCCATGGTGCTATTCTCATACTGCGAAGAATTATTGACCTCCCTAAATCAATAGATATACTTAGACCATTAGACCCTTTAAAAGATGTTGAACCTGTAAAATTAAAAGGTGAATTACCATTAAATAAATTAGCACTATGGTAATATGTATTTAATGTATTTTCAAATAAATTATATATATCAAAACTCTGAAGGATAGCGTTGTTTGTTTTACTTACAACATTATAACCATTATCAGTCCAATTATTCGCTGTTGTTGAAGGTGTTTCTGGATATTGTTTAGTTCCTTTTGCGATAGGTTCAATAATATTTATTTGAGTATTAAAATTATATATTGATGATGGTGTTATATCATATGGTCCAAATATATTCCATTCTGAAAATGTGAGATAAGTATAACTACCAAATAAGTTATACACAACCATAGCAAAAAATCTATAAGCTGTATTATTTGTTGAGAAATTACCAAAATCAGTATATTGATTATAACTATATGTTAATGATGTTGTTTGAGAGTGTATTTCGGTCCAAGAAGCGTGAGTGTTACTAGTCCAACATGCACTATCATTTGAAGCATATATCTTAAATGTACCTGGCATAGCACCTAAAAAGTTTAAACTAGGAAAAGCAGCATTATCACGAGGTGCTATTCTCATACTACGAAAAACTATTGACCTACCTAAATCAATGTATATAACAAGACCATTAGTCCCTTTAAAAGAGGTTGAACCTGTATAATTATAAGGAGAAGTACCACTAAATAATTGTGCACTATGGTAATGATCAGGACTTGCAATTAAATTATTGAATAGATAACAAGTTATTTGTGGGCTCAGAATAGCATCACTTGTTTTACATACAACATTATAACCATTATCAGTCCAACTATCAGAATTTGTAGAAGGTGTTTCCGGATATTGTTTAATTCTAAAATAACCACCTCCACCACCTCCAGAACCTGTATTATCTAAACCATTATGCTGTAACGCAAATGTATTTGTAGTTCCTGCTAATCCGGTATGATGACCACTTCCACCAATACCATTACCACCATAGCCACTATAATTATCAGCGATACACCCACCCCCGCCACCTGCTCCATACCATAAATTTAAACCTGTTATATTAATTTGAGCACCGGGACCACCATGCTTGCTTGTTGCAGCACCACCAACACCACCGCCACCTCCTCCGACAAATGTAGTTGTTACAGAACCTTTTTGTCCATTCGCACCATTATATCCGACTGAATTCATTTGAGACCAAGCTAAATTACTTAGTGAAAAACGAATAATTACAGTCCCAGCACTACCATTTCCTCCTTTTGAAGCTTGAATATTTGTATCTATACCACCACCACCAGAACCTGTATTTGCTACAGCATTACTACCATTTCCATCACCACCTAAATAAACACCAGCAGCACCTAGACCACCTTTAGCAAAACCAGTAGGAAAATCACCTGTAAAATAAGAACCACCGCCACCAGCAGCAAAATATTCATTAGCCCCTGTAATTGTAATTAATCTAGCATTACCTCCTGTTCCAGCAGTAGTAGTTGTTGCATTACCACCAACACCACCAGCTCCACCGCCACCACCTGCACCATTTGCTGAAGCGGTTATACCTGTACCGCCTGCATTACCAAAACCATAAACTCTAGATCTTAAACTAATAGAAGTATCAGTTGTTTGTGTGCCAGACCCACCTGTATTTTGATGTCTTACACCACCAGCACCACAACCACCGCTTCTACTAGCAATACTATTATTATATGCAATTTGTTGACCATTGCCTCTTGCACCACCTTGAGCAACAATAATAGGATTATTTGACGCATCATAAATTATTGTTGAAGTACCATTTATAGTAGTATTTTCTAATGCATTTTGCATACCAATACCACCCGCTCCAACTCTTATTTTATACGTACCTGTGTTCAATAAATAGTTTGATATATAAACTAAACCACCAGCACCACCACCTGATCCTAATGATGCACCACCACCACCACCTCCACCAACAGCTAATATTGATACAGTTGTTGGTATTGGGAAATGAATAAAATATTCAGTATATTTTTCAGTTATACTCGTGTTATTTGGTCCTGTATGTAAAAATCTATAATAAAAATCTGTAGTACTGCTTGTTACATTTTGTAATAAAGGTAAAGTAATATTAGGATCGCTTAAAACACTTATAACAGTAGGTATAGGATAATTACTGGCAAAACCTCCTAAACTATTACTACTTGCATTATTATTACTTGATCCTCCACCACCACAACCTCCATGATGTCCTTTTGTAGCTGCATTATTATTAAAATTTCCACCACCTCCACCACCATGCACTTGATATATTAGAGATGAATTAAATAATATTCTACTTGAATAACCATCATCACCATCAACACTTCTAGTTACGCCTGAAACAGTCCCTGATTTAGCACTTCCTCCATCACCTACATGAAAAGTGTATGTACCTGGTTCTAATAATGCATTTTGTTTATATATTAATGCACCAGCACCACCACCTCCTCCAGCATCACAACCACCAGCACCACCACCACCTATAACAAGAATATCACATGTTAATGCTGATGGTAAATTTAATACATAATTAGGGAATTTAATAATTACAACTCCAGAACCTCCCGCACCACTTATGCCATTTGTACCTGACTCAAACCCAGAACCACCGCCACCAGATCCAGTGCCATTTATACCTGATTCTGCAGTTACCGTACCTTTTGAACCAGCACCACCAACAACTATAAAATTACCATTAATAGTCGCTCCTCCTCCTGTTCCTGCTGTTGTTGTTGCTTCGCATCCGCCTCCGCCTCCCGCTGCATATACTACACTAGCACCAGTTATAGCATTAACAACACCTGCACCACCATTACCACCAGTAGCTACCGTGCCAGAAGTTGCGTTATTACCGGCTCCACCAGCACCTCCACCTCCAGCACCAGCATACGAAGAAGCAGTTCCAGATATTCCGGTACTACCTGTACCGCCTATAAAACCATATGTATTACTTGGTACATTATTTGTTAATGGTGTTGAACTACCGCGGATAGTACCTACCGAAGCACTACCACCACCAGATGAACCGCCTGCTTTACCCAAAATTCCATCAACCCCACCGCCGCCGCCACCTTTAGCTAAAAATAAACTTCCAATGCTACTGATACTACTATCACCACCATTATTACCAACAATTGCAGAACCACTTATTGCAGTACCACCTGCACCAACTGTTATTGTATATGTACCTGCATCAAATGTATAAGTTGTACTGATTAATGCACCTGCACCACCTCCACCACCATACCTACAACCACCAGAACCACCCCCACCAACAACTAAAACATCACAAGTAATACTTTGGTTAAATGTTACTGTATATGAATTTGCTGAATAAGGGAAAGCAATATATGAAAAATTTGGATTGTTAATCATTGGAATAGTTGGTACAGATGATTTAATTCGTATTGGATAATAATACATATAATCAGTAGGTGAATTTAAAATTTGATACATATTGTTTGTTTTATCAATTGTATGTAATATTTGTTGTTGTTGTTGTACAGTATATCTAATTATTATTATACCAGATCCACCACCACCAGATGTGCCATTGGTACCTGTACCAGATGTGAATCCTGAACCTCCTCCTCCTGAACCTGTATTTGCAGTCCCACTACCTCCTGTAACAGCCCCTTTTGAACCATCACCGCCAACTTTTGTAAAAATACCCGATATAAAATTACCTCCACCCGTTCCAGCAGCTGTACTATCAGAAGAACATCCACCACCACCACCAGCAGCAAATACTTGACCTACTCCAGTTATAAAACTTATAATACCATCACCACCATTTCCACCAGTTGCTGCTGCTACAGAAATAGCATTAGTACCAACTGATCCAGCACCTCCACCACCACCACCAGCCCAAAAACTTGATGCTTGTGCAACAACATTTGTACCACTACCGCCTCTATTACCATATGTTCCAAATGGAACATTAGATGTTAAAGGATTTGTCACAGCAGTAGTGCTACCACCTGAACCACCTGATGAACCACCAGCTAACCCTCTATCTAAATACCAAGATCCTCCACCACCTCCTTTTGCTCTAAATATATCAGTATTATTTGAATTTATAATAAAACTATCGCTGCCATTAATACCATTATTACCACCTGAATTTTGTCCTGATCCTCCTGTACCAACTTTAAATGTATATTTACCAGCAGGGAAAGTATATGTTGTATTAATATAAGCTCCAGCTCCACCACCTCCACCATGCCTACATCCTCCAGCACCACCACCACCAACAATTAAAATTTCACATTGTGTATCTTGGTTAAAAGTTACTGTATGATCAGATGTAGTTGTAAATGATTGATAATAATCAGTTGAACTATTTGTTACTGCAACCTGAGTTATTGTTGGTGTTGATACTGGATGAACATTGTTTGAATTTTGTATGTTACTTATTTGTTTCTTTTTTGAATCTTTAAGTTTATATTTCATTATTACTACACCAGATGAACCTAAACTATGTCCTCCTCCTCCGCTACCTGTATTTGTAACAGCATTCGTTGTATATTCACCACCTATTTTTGTTATTAGCGATTGATTAGGCAATAAAGCTCCTCCGCCTGGAAATATTTTTAAGTTATAAATATTGGATATTTCTGTTGCAGTTAATGCTTTATTATAAAATCTAAAATCGTCTAATTTACTACCGTTTGCAAAAAATAAACTAGCTGCGCCTTCGTTCGTACCTGCACCTATTCTGATATTTGAAGTAGTTGAATAAGTTTTATTATATAAAGACGTTACTTCTGTTTGTGTTAATTCTTTATTAAATATATAAAATTCGTCAATATTACCACTGAATGCTCCTAAACCAACAGTAGTATATATTTTTAATTTAGTTGTATTCGGACATTGAGGTAAAGGATATGTAGAACTATTATACCATCTAATAGTTCCATCAGTAGTACCTGTAGCCAAATTAAGATTAGTACCATTTAAATATACTTTTATATTACCTGATTTAGTTAATATTAATACTACGTGATACCAAGTTTCTAATGTCTGTATTGGACCCCAACCGCTACAATAAGTTTCTCCACTTGTATATGAAAAGCTAAAATTAGCTTTATAAATATTATTATAATGTGATACAGACATATTAACCCATTGGCTGGTATTTGATGGATTATGAAAATGAAATAGATGTGTATTATATATATTATCATAGGTTGCTAATTTCTTATAAAACCAACAAGAAATACTTATTCCTGTTGTAGAGCTATCATATATAGATTTTAATGGAAAATCACCTTCTAAAAGGTCACCGTCATTTGTTGCTTGAAATGAAGCACCTTCAATAACGGTTGTGGTATTATAACCACCAGTACCTCCTACAATAGTAGGGGTTAAATTATATTTAGTACTTGACGGATTACTATCGAGACCTAAACTTGTACTATCATTAAATTTATAATATGCTACTAAATTATTATTTATATTTATTGGTAATATTTTTGTTAATTTATAACGGATTATTACAATACCGGAACCGCCATTGCCTCCACTTGAACCGTTAGAGGCTCCTCCGCCACCACCACCTGAACCTGTCCCATTTAATCCACTAGTAGAAGCAATAGTTCCATTTCCACCATTTCCTCCTATACCAGAACCTCCTATACCACTCCAATTGGTCCCTTGATTTCTACCACCTCCTCCTCCTGCTGAATAAAACGTGTTTGTTCCTGTAATACTATTTGATTTTCCAATCCCTCCATTACCATTCGTAAACCCTATTCCTCCTGCTCCTCCTCCACCTGAACCATAATATTCACCTACTATATTAATAGGAACTCCTCCACCACTTCCTTCTGTATTAGTATCTGTATCCGAACCTGGTGTACCATTCCAATCAGCACCACCACCACTACCGCCACTATTTCCATAAGGGTCATTATCACTAGCTCCTCCTCCTCCTCCTTTTGCTGTTATTCCATTAAAAGTTGTATCATTACCATTACTTCCCCTTGCATTATTATTTGCACTCCCATTACCACCTTTTCCAATATTAACTACATAAGTTCCATTTAATGTAAGATTTGTTTGATAATAATACCCTCCAGCACCACCACCACCACCAGTATGAAAACCACCTCCTCCACCACCTCCTACAACTAATATATCACATTCTGTATTTTCAGGAAAATAAACAGTATATGTTGTCTGATTTGATCCATTATTTGTAAATGGCAAATATTTATAATCAGTATTAATTATTCCTGGTATTATAGTATCTCCACTTGTAATATAAGGCTCGGTTATAAATGCTTTTATTAATGTTATTATTATATTAGCATTAATACTTGCGTTATTTTCAGAAATAGTTAATATATCACCATTATTATAATATTGCGAATATGTTTTTGTTTGAACTCCTGTACAAGTTTCTTTAGTAATACCATTTATCTTTAAAAACACATTAGAAGTACTTGACACATTTCCAAAAGTAACTGTTAAATAGTTATAATTATTATTCAAAGGTAATGTCAAATAACCTTCACCTATTCCAGGAATCGAAAGAGCATCACTTGCTATATCATAGTTAGACATATTTGTAGTAGCACCAATGCTTGTAGCATAAGCAGTCCAAGTAGCTAATGTATTATAAGGTGTAAAATCATAAATTATAGTTGAAGGATAAAAAGAAAAGTAATTTAAAATACTTGATGTATAACTAGTACTGTTTGTATATAATGTAGCAGTAGCAGTAGTTGTTGCTGGTATTCTTGAAACAGTGAATGCAATATGTTGCCATGTTGGTGTTCCAGTTGCAAATGATGGATAAGAAATACCGGTATTATTTCCTAAATTCAAAGACAATTGTCCTGTTTCATTTAAATTAATTACCCAACCTCTATAATTAGAACCAAATAAATTTCTACATGATGCAATAGTTTGAATTGATCCATTAAAATATATTTTTGCCCAAAAAGAAATTGTAAAACTATCTGGTGTAAATGTTCCATTATTAATATATTCTAAATATCCGGAACCATTGAATACTAAAGAGGCAATTCCTAATTTTTTATCTGTAGAATCATATGTTACTCCTGGATATACTATCAAATCTTGTTTATTAACTGTAAAATCTTTCCCTAAATTAGACATATCATCAAAACTATATAAAGCAATTAAACTATCATTTGTGTTTATATTACCTGTAGTGTATATATTATTTATTTCTGTACTTGATAATACCCTATTATAAAATCTAAAATCATTTAATTTGGAACCATTTGGTAACCATGCTTGTGCAGCAATTTCATTTGTACCAGCACCTATTCTTAATGTTGTACCAGTATTATTAACATAACCTCTTGTAGTAGTGTGTACTAATAAATTATCAACATATACTAAAACTTGACTAGTTGATTTTAAAAAAGTTATAGCTAAATGTCTCCATACTGCTTGAGATGTAGCAAAATTATTAAAAATTGAAATACCCAATCCATTCCATGATCCATTCATAGCCCAAAACTCTAAATTATTGTTATATACATAGATATTCCAACCTGAAGTTGCACCATTTCTACACGATGCTATTGTTCCATAAGTGCCGGGAGAAGATTGTATTTTACACCAACAAGAAATTGTAAAAGCATCTGGTGAAAATGCGCCTGTATTAGGTATTTCAAAATAATTAGAACCATTAAATACTACACTGTTTCTACCATATATTTTATCTGTTGAATCAATTATTGGATTATTATATAAAGTTAATGTATAATTATTTGGTGATGAATCTTTCCCTAAATTAGTATTATTATCAAATGTATAATGTGCTATTAAATTTAGGTAATTTCGGTCATCTATTGTTAATACACCAGAGCCTCCAGCTGCATATACTTCATTTATACCAGTCATATTCATAATTGTACCTGCGCCACCATTACCTGCATTTGCATTTCCACCGCTACCTCCACCACCTAACATACCATAATTACCATTAATACCTGGTGGTATATTGTTAGTAGAAAGATTAGTTTGAATATAACTATTTGACGAACCACCACTCGAACCTCCAGTATTACCGATTGTTGTTAGATTACCACCACCTCCACCTTTACATAATATTAATGGTAATCCTGTACTATCAGTTATAGAACTATCGTTACCATTACTTCCTAATATAGAACCACCTGAACCAACATTTATATTATATGTACCTGGTGGAAAACTATATGTAGTTCTTATTAATGCACCTGCACCACCTCCTCCTCCGTTTCCAGATCCACCACCACCTACAACTAATACATCACATTGAGTTTTTTCATTAAATGTAATTGTACTTTTTGAATTTATAAACTTTATATAATATTCATCAAAAGTATTTAAAACTTGATTATATAACAATCCAGATGTATTTGGGTGCGATGTTGTCGTTTCTAAATTAGAAACTATATTATTTGGTATTGTACTCATATTATTAAAATATCAAATATTATATTTTTGTTAAATAAAACATATTTTATTACTTTTTATTTTTATAATTATTACTGCCACAAAATCTACTAATAAATTAGTTTAATTTGTTAGTAGATTACATATATTTTTAGACAATAGTTATAAAATAAAACAACAATTACAAAATAATCATAAATAAATTTATTCTGGTTGAAAGAATTGTATTTTTTGAGAAAATTATATGTTTAATAGTTATCAGATAGATGACAGATAACAGTTATTTTATTATTTAGAAAAAATATTTGTGAATTGTTTCTCGATATTTAAATATAAATAAACATAATAATATGAATATAACAATACCTAGAACAGAAGAAAAAATAATAGTATTATCATTGTTTGATTTAGTATTATCATTACTTGGTTTTATATTAAATTCTGTTGGATATAGTTTTGTTTCATTTTCTTCAATTAATAATTTTTGTATATAATCGTTTGTTGTTTTCGAAGCATCTAATTTTGCTTTATTATTAGTTGATAAATAAAGTAATCCAAGAGGTTTATATATTGATTCGTAGATTTTATCATCTGTCATTTGTGTCCCATCCTTATTTTTAATCATATCTTTATTAATTGAAGCAATATTATAATCATCAAATTTTATTTTTGATTTATCTATTACTTCTGAATTTATAGCTTCTTCGTCATTAGCATCCATAATCAGTTTGCATGGTATGTTGGTATCATCGTATATGTTTTCTAAATTATCTAATATTTTTGGGTCATCTATTGCTTTTTTTAAGTTAAATATATGACAACTAGTAACATCAGAATTTTTTTTTTCCATACATTGAAGGAGTTGTTTATTTTTATCAGTTAATATATATTTATTATAGCTTATATCTTCTACTTTACAAAATGTATTTTCCATTATTTTATAATATATATATATTATAAAATAATTAATTAATTAAAAAGGTCTAAAAAAAAGGATTTTAAATTAACATAATCTATGACACCAATAAATAATGATGTAAAAATAATTAAAATACAAAAGTGGTTTAGAGGGTGTATTTTACGATTAAAACAACTTCCTTTAATCATGTATCACATACAAAAATATCTAAAATCATTAAATATTCAGTTTTCAGATAAAAGTAACGACGGGAGAATAAACAGTTGTATAGACGAGGACGAAATCATTAAATTACTTGTTGAAAAGTTTAATAATAGGATACAAATACCAAAAATTAGGATGTGGTACGATATACTAGCATTTGATTACATATATGGATGGATCCCGGTAAACATAAAAACAACTTCAACATTATCATCTGATAATACTGGTAATTTAGCTATGTGTGTACATACATATACTGATGAAAAACTTGATTTTCATGTAAATAAAACATATGAAAATGGAAAAATGAGTAGAATACTCATTAAAAAATTTAAAAAAAAGAAATTTAATAAAAATAATAAAAAAGATTATTATTTTTTAGTTTTAAATAAAAAAAATAATAAAGATGTAATTATTAATAGCATTAAAGGCTTGACAAAATTGAATTCAAATGTAAATAATTTACCATTCCAGATATGTTGGAATAAAAATAGATTTTATGAATATAAAAATATTAATAAAATAATAAAATTATTTCTTGATTGCTTACAAAAATCAAAACCGAGTTGGAAAGAACATTTTATGAAAAATATAAGGAAATTACAATTATAAATATTCATTCGGAATGTAAAAATTACTTATTTGCCGATGACCAATTTTGAATCTCCCTGAAAAAATAAAGTTGTCTTTAAATGCATTACTATTTAGATATGTCACTATATTATTTAAATTACATTCTTTTTTAGGTAATAACATAATTAAACTACCACCAAAATATCTAACTTTATCTACAAAAGAAATACTTGATCTTTTTGTCATTCTCGCAGCGGGGCTGCTTGACAGCCCGCTAGAGGATGCTAGCGCATTCTCTGCACGGGTCATTCTTGCAATAATATCGGGACTGCTAGATTGTGTATTATCTAGCTCGCGCAAAGGACATTCTAGATTATGCGCATTTCCTACGCGGGTCAAGTTATAAATATAAATACAATCTTTACCAAGATTTTTATTTATAGTTTTTATATTTCGAGGCGCTCCCCATTCAAACCAATTCTTTTCATTAAACTTTTTTATCCCTCTTTCTAAAAGCTCTTTTTTATGTTCCAATAAATATTCGTTTATTTGTTCTGAGTCACATGGATATTTCTCAATATAAATGTATTTTTCTACTTTATTTTCTCCGTTCAATACTTCAATGTTACCAAGACTCGTGTTTTTATACACTTCTTCTTTACCATTAACAATTCCCACATAGATATCAAAATAATCTTTAAACATTATATTATTTGTATTTTCTTTATCAGTAAAAGTAATTAATCCATCGCTGTTAATTATGTATTTTAATTCATCGTTATATAATACTTTTTTAATTATATTATTATTTTTATTGTATCTAAAAACAATAATATCAATATTAGCACCATCGAATAATTTCTCATTATGTGGATGATAAATATGAGTAAATGTTCCGTTTATCATCATTGTATTTAACAACTTTGATGCGCTTGTTAATTTAAAAAAATCTGAAGGAATGATAAAAATTAATTCCCCATCATCATCTAGCAAATTGTAACATTTCTCAATAAAATCAATATACAGATTTCTTTTTTTTGTTTTTACATATGGAGGGTTTCCTATTATTGTTTTATATGTTTTTGTAATTTTTTGTTTCATAAAATCACCATAAATAACATTTTCTTTCTTAATATTATCTAATAGTTTTATTTTTGTATCGATCTCATACATATCAAATGTAACATCAGGTGATTTATTCGTAACAAACGTAACTAAATCTCCTTGACCTATTGATGGTTCTAATATGTTAGTAGGATTATTTAATATAAATTTATATACAATTTCTTTTAGCTCATTATTGGTTGTAAAATATTGTCCTAGATTATGTTTAGTTTGTGTAACTTTTTTACTAGTTTTTAAAACCATATATTGGTTTAATAGATAATATATTTTATATTTTTTTAAATAAATTTTAATACAAAAAATTGAATTATTAATCAATTTAAATGAATCAATATAATATATAATATAACAATGGCTACTAAGTTACTTATTGTAGAATCCCCAGGAAAAATAAAAAAAATTAAATCATTTTTAAATAGTGATTTCATTGTATCTGCATCAATTGGGCATATTAGAGATTTAGATAAAAAGAGTTTATCAATTGATGTTGAAAATAAATTCAAACCAACGTATGTTACACTATCAGATAAAAAAAAAGTAGTATCTGAATTAAAAAAAATGGCGGCTGACAAGATTGTTTATTTAGCATCAGATATGGATTTGGAAGGTGAATTTATTAGCGAGAGTATTCGAGATATATTAAAATTAAAAAATTATCACCGTATTACTTTCACAGAAATTACCAAAGAAGCAGTTAACAAAGCTATTCAGAAACCCAGACAAATAAACAATTTTATGATACAAGCACAACAAACAAGAAGAATATTAGATCGGTTAGTAGGATTTAAAATTTCACCTTTCCTTAATCAAGTTTATACTCATACGAGTTATTTGAGCGCAGGAAGAGTACAGTCAGTTGTAGTAAGATTAATTACTGAGCATGAAAAAAAAATCAAAGAATTTTTAGAAAAAGATTATGATGAAAAATACGAGTGTACCAGTGTGTTTAACAATATCCTTAATTGTAAGTTACAAACAACCAATTCTGATATTAAAACTTATGACGAAAGCATGGAATTGATGAAAAAATTAATAAAGTGTTCTTGGGAATTAGATAAAGTAGAAAATAAACAATCATTTTCATATCCAACAGCTCCGTTCACAACATCCACATTACAACAACAAGCAAGTACAAAGTTAGGTTTTAATGTTAAACAAACAATGCAAGTGGCTCAAAAGTTGTACGAAACTGGATACATTACTTATATGAGAACAGATTGTCCAACTATGTCAGAAGAAGCACATAAAGATATTTATAAACACATTGAAGATAATTTTGGAACTAATTATTATCAGTATAAACAATATACTACAAAATCAAAGAATGCACAAGAAGCTCATGAGGCAATCCGACCTACAAAAATATACATTACAGATGTAAATGATTTTGACGACAATGCTAGAAAATTATACGATTTGATTTGGAAGAAAACAGTTAGTTCTCAGATGTCAAAAGCTATATTTGATGTTAAAAACGTTTATATTTGTGATACAAATAAAGAACATAAAATGTTGGGGTCGATCAGAAAATTAGTATTTGATGGCTATTTAAAAGTATATAATGATGATAATGTTGAAGAAGATTTAAATGTTAATTTTGATGAAAATAATTTAGAATTGAACAGCTTAAGAATCCGCCAAATTATCAAGGAACCGCCTACAAGGTATAACGAGGCGTCGCTTGTTAAGAAACTTGAGGAATTAGGTGTAGGAAGACCATCTACATATGCGTCAATTATTTCTAAAATTCAGGAGCACGGATATGTAAAAGTAGATAATACAAAAGGATTGGAGAAAGAGATGAAAGAAATCATGTATGACAAAAAAACTCAAAAAATTAAAGAAAAAGTTAATAAAATAAATCTTGGTAAGGAAAACAGGAAATTTGTACCTACAGACCTGGGTACAAAAATAACTGATTTTTTAAATATTCAATTCCCTCAAATCATGGATTATAATTTCACTTCAAAATTAGAAGACGATTTAGATTTAATTACCGATGGAAAAAAAAACCATTATACAGTTTTGCAAGGATTTTACGATATTTTAATGAATCAAATTAAACTTTATTCAGATGCTCATCATATTAGTTTAAATAAAATAAAAAAGAATAATGCATCATTTGATATTGGGGTACATACAAATGGTACTCCAATTGTATTTTTAACAACTAAATATGGACCTGCAATTAAATTTTTAAAAGATGATAAAGACACGTTTATATCTGTAGCTGATAAACCAACATTAAACGAAGCAATTAAATTAATTGATAATTATCAGACCAATGTGATCAAAAAAATTGACAAGTATGAGATAAGGACAGGTAAATATGGACCTTACATATTATATAATAAGAAGTTTTATAGTATCAAAGATAAAGATCCTAATGATATCACAAAAGAAGATTGTGACAAAATTGTTAAAATTAAAAAATAATTTAAAAAAATTGAATTTTTGTTTGTTTGCATACAATTTATTATTAATTTATTTTTAAACAAGTTCTATATACACTCATCATGCCTAAGAATCTTTATGATATCGCCCGTGAAATTGCACAAGATGACGATATTAAAAGCGAGCTATCCAAAGCCGCTGATCTTGTGATCGAGTTGTCGGAAAAACAAAAAAATGGTTCTCTGAGCGAGATAGAGAGCATTGCGTTGGAGTTCCTCAAAATTCTCCTTGAGAACTCATAGCTTGTCCTAATTAATAAGTTATTTAAATAATTATATAGCAATTAAAGCAATTAAATTAATTTATAATTACCAGATAAATATGATATAAAAAAATTGATTTATAATTTTATAAATAATATATATATATTATATATTTTATATTTTATTTAAAGTATGGTAATGTCTTCTTCACAATCTCTAAAGCTACCATCTATTAAAACATTAGGATTTACAGAAGTTCCTAAAAAAATTTACGATTATAATTTGTCAAATCTAACGTTACCGCCGCTAAAATCTATGATTTGTAATGACACGCATAATAATCTAAAAATTATTTGAAAAAAATGATGTTTTTTAACTTTTCTTCAACAAGAATAGGTTTATAGAGCTACACAATATATAGACTAGAAAACATTTTTTAATTTTATAATAGATAAATACTAAAACATTTTTTTTGTTATATAAACTTGATATTATATTTAGATTAATAAATAAAAGATAATAAGCAAACTGTACAAGGCTTTATATTCAATTCTGATAAAATGTAATTAGATCTACTTTACAATTAGATATATTAGCAGCAAAACTTATTACTCCATTAGCTCCTATAAAATTGTTGCTAAGATCAAGAAGAGTCAGTTTTGAACATTTTTTTAATACTCTAGCAAAACTTACTGCTCCATAATCGCGTATCTCATTCCTGTTGAGTTTAAACTTCTTGAGTGTTTGACACTGAGTTAGCACTGACGCAAAGCTCTCTGCTCCTATGTCACCTATCTTATTACCAGAGAGATAGAGGTGAGTCAATGCTGGAAATTGCGGTAGCATTCCTGCAATAGTAGATGCTCCAATAGGTCCAATATCATTATATTGTAGTTCGAGGTGCGTTAGATTTGAACATTGTATAAGCTGTCCCATAAGTCTTTCTATTCTATCGCCAATAAAATTTGTATTGAGTTTGAGCCTCTTTAGTTTAGAGCACTGTCCTATGACTTCGGCAAGCTTATCAAGCCTTGCAAGGCTTGCTGAATGAATATTATTGAACTGATTGCCACTTAGATCTAGATTTTCCAAATCTGGACATTGTCTTAGTCCTTCTGTAAACAGCTCAACAAATTTTTCTATATTACAATTCTTTATTTCAAGTGTTATGATCTTGCACTCAATAGCAAGCAAATTGAGACGCATTATTATAGTACGAGTTGTGTCATTTTTGTAGTCCCAAAAGTTATTATTCAAGCGAACAATGACAGGAGGTCGTAACTTGTCTACTGTCTCTTTAACTCTCTTTGAGGTCTTTCTCAGCATGATGGTCCTATCAGCAGGCCAAGTCCTACACCAATCTTCTGAAGGGATAGCTTCAAGAGCTACAATTAAGCCATTATCTGTGATAGGAGTGACAAGGGAATTCATCTTTTGGGTGTTCGCGAGTGAATAGCAAGTTGTTCAAAATAACAAAATGTTTAAGATTTATTAACTAAATACATTCTCAATTTTTTTATAATATAAATTAATGCTTAGGTTGTTTTAAGCATTTTATAGCATATAATGCACCATTATTGATATTATAGGTGAGTTAGCGTAGGGCACTGGTAGTACGTCAAAAAGTCTTACTGGTCATTCAGTTCAAATCTAACAAATTAATTTTGGTTTGAACAGCTTGATATTAGATCGCTGTACGCGAGCGAACAGCTTGATATTATTTGTATTAAAAAAATTAAATAATAAATATTTTACAAATACCAATTGTCTATATCATAAATAAAAAATATAAGAGCTTGGTGATAGATATATTGTCAGGAACGTCAAGAATGTCAGGTACGTCAAGAACGTCATGAACATCAAGAATGTCAGGAATGTCAGTAAGAGTGGTCTGTGTAGCTTTTATGGCTTGAGCAGCTAACCAGATCAAGGCTACCAAGGTATCGACAGAGGTATGGGTGACTGTATAGGCTGCAAAAACAACTTGGGTAGCGGCAAAAGCGGTAATAGCAGCAAAAGCGGCAATAGCGGTAAAAACGCCAATAGCGACAAAAACGACTTGAGTGGCGGCAAAAGTGGAAATAGCGGTAAAAGCAGAAAGGAGATTCATCTTTTGGGTGGTTTGCTTGCGTACAATGAATGAATAGCAAGCTGTTCAAAGTAATCAAATGTTTAAGATTTATTAAATAAATATATTTTCAATTTTTTTATAATATAAAAAAATACTAAGATTGTTTATAAATAAATATATTTTCTGATAGTGGTAGTATAACATTTAAGAGTTAATATAAGGAGATTGCTACTAGTAACATATAAATTTTTAAAATATTTAAATCAAAAATTAAAATAATTTTTGATATTATAAACGAAATAGTAATTGATAACAATAATATTACCGATGATGAACATGATTTAATTGAAAGTGATATTGAGCATTTTGAAGAAAAATGAATATAGCAAGAATTATGACAATTTTTAAATATAACTCATATTTTATTAATATGCTAAGTATTAATCTTGTTAATAAAAAAGTTGTAATAGATTTTATTAGTGAATATTTTTCTAAAAAATAGTTTAAAATTCCAATAATATTTCCTAAATCTTTATTAGAAAAAATATCCTTAAATTTGTTATACTAGTAATAACATATTCATATTACTCTTTAATAACATTAATAATCAAATTTAATTGATTCAAAAAATAATCTTTTTCTATTGAATTATCATTAAATTTATCTTTTAATTCTTTAAATAATTCTGGTAATCTTTTATTGCTTAAGTTAGTATTTTCTACAATTACATAATAATATGTAAATGCATCATATAAATCACAAATCATCATTGTTAATGAATAATAATCAATATTTTTAATATATAGTTTATCTAGAATACAATCACTAAATATTGTAGCCATTAGATAATCTGTTTCTTTTTTGGGAAATGCTTTATCAAAGTCTATTCTAAATTCTTTCCATATTTTTAAAGAATTATTATTTTTTATTTGTAAAGAATTATTATTTTTTTCACTTAAATATAATTTTAATTCATTAAATAATTCATCTTCTGTAATTCTAGTGTTAACATCTTTAAATGGTATAGATTCACCACCCACTTTTTGTCTTTTTTTATTTTCTTCATCTCTTATTTTTTGTTGTTCGTCTTTTTTTTTATTATAAAGTTTATAAAACCATTTTAATATTGGAGGATGATTACCACGATTATCAATTTCATTAATTATTTTATATATATGTAACATATTATTTTCTCTATGAGGTATTCTCCATGCATGGGTAACTATATGTTCGCCATATATAGTTTTAATATCAAATTTTTTATTTGTATCAAATTTAAATGTTACTTTTTTATTTAAAATTAATTTAATATTGGAAGTATTTCTACTATAAAAAATTTTTTTTAACTCATTTTTTTTTTCATCAATAACACAATACAAAATAGAATAATAATTAATATTACCACGGATTTCATTATTTTTATATAATGGTACTATATCATTTTCAATACTTTTTTTTAATATTTGTAATTTTTGTTTAAAAATTTTTTGTTCATCTGATGCTGGTTTTGTATGATCAATTTCCTTATTCGTATTATCAATTGGTAATAACTCAGCACCCAAACTATTTCTTATTTTATTTATTGTTTTTCTACCTTTCAGACCCCCTTCACCATAATATTCTCTTTTTAATTTTAAATATTTGTATTTATATTTTTCTGCTTTATATTCATAAATATCATTCATTTATATTTATTAAATTAGATATTATATTTAAAAAAAATAAAATTATTAAATTAGCTCTGGAAAATAATAGTAATATATAACTATATTTACCAAAAAATAAAATAACAGATCATATTATTAATTTTGCTATTGAAAAAGATGGTTATAATATATTACAATATCTACCAATAGAAAATATACAACCTATACATAAAGATAGAGCAATATTAATGTATAAACAATTATACGATGCAAAAAGTTTATTTTAATACATACAATCAAATATAAATGCAACTATTTCTCATAACAGAGAACTTTTTACAAAATATTTATGATAATTTCAATTTTTATTTAAAAAATTGAAATTATTTTATTTTGAAATTATTTTGTATCATTGAATAACTTAAAAATAATGGATTTATCTAAAAGTTTTATTAATACTCTAGAAATTATTCCTAGTGAAGATTGGTGTAGGACTTGGCCTGCTGATAGGACCATAATGCTGAGAATGACCTCTAAAAGAGTCAAAAACGCTGTAGATAAGATAAGACCGCCTACTATTATTAGCTTTAATAGGAGCTTTTGGAACAATCCGAACATTAGTACATCCAAAAAGCAAGAATTAATGATGATGTATCTAAGTGAAATTAGTATCAGGAACATTATAGTTAGTTTTAAAATATGTAATATAGAACTATTTTATGAGCTATCGCAATATTATTGCGAGCAAAATTTTATAGAAAAGTGCTCACCAGGGATAAATATTCTTACTTCAGCAATAAACACTCAAGAAACACTGACTAACATTAATCTTAATTTTTGTAAAATTGGACTTATGGGAGTAATAAAACTTGCGTTATTTATTGTTAATTGTCAAAGACTAACTCATCTAAATATTTGCAACAATAATATTGGTTCAACAGGTATATATAGTCTCGCAACAGCTCTAAAAAACTGCTTATTACTGAGTCATATTGATCTCAGCTGGAATCATATAGGACCAAATGGTGCAGATAGCCTTGCAAAAGTGCTTATACTATTAAAGATAAAATACCTCAATCTCAGTGGTAATAGAATTTGTAATATAGGATCAGAGAAGGTTGCTATAGCTTTAACAAACAATCCTGTTCTACAACATCTTGATTTTAGCTGGAATCACATTGGTTCTGATGGTGCATTTAGCATTGTAAGATTGCTTGGATTAGTAAAGTTAAAATACCTAAATCTTGGTGCCAATAGAATTGATGATAAAGGAATAGAAAAACTTTCCATAGCCTTGTTAAACTATCCAGTAATTGAACACATTAATCTCAATGATAATCAGATTGGACCTAATGGAGTATATAGTCTTGCAAGATTACTAAGACAGTGTTCATCTCTAAAACATCTTGAATTATGTTGTAATCAGTTAAATGATATTGCAATAGAGAGCCTGGCATCAGCACTAGGATACTGTTTGTCTTTAATACACCTAAATCTCAGTGGCAATATAATAGGTAATACAGGAGCAAATAAGCTTTCAATAAATCTAACAAAGTGTACTGCGTTGATGTACCTTGATCTTAGCTATAATAAAATAGGTCCTGATGGTGCAGATAACCTTTCAAGAATACTAAAGCAGTGTAAAGTTAGCCTATAGACTAACTCTATAGAGATACTTGTAAAAATATAATTTTTTTATAATAATTAAAAAATTGAATAATAAATAATTTAAATATAAATTGTTATAAATTTAATAAACTTTATGTCTTTAATAGAAAATATGATAATTGAAGATACAATTGTATCAATACATAAATATGAATACGATGCAAATAATTTATGTGAATATATAATAAAAAAATATATAGAATTAAATAAATTAGCTATAATTCCTCATAATAAAAAAGCTTTTACAAAAAAAACATTACTAAAAATTTATAATAAAACTAGTTACAACCTTTTAAGAAAAGAAATTTTAATAGAATTAATAAATTTATTAAAATTTTCAAAAAATATACAAACATTTATATTATCTTTAGAACCTACAAAACGTAAAATATTATTAAACTTTTCAGATCATAAAATTAAAATATTAATTAAATTATCATTTTTGAATATTAAATATTTATTAACAAAATATAATTATTATTTTGATAATGATTTTTTGTTAACTGATGAAATTATTAAAGAAGATATTGAAGAAGAAGATGGTGATATAATATCTTCTTTAATATTATTACCTGAAGATAAAATGACAGATGAGATTATTAAATTTGCTATTGAAAACGATTGTAATGCATTTAAATATGTCCAGTATTATTTTGAAGAACCAACTCATGAAAATAAATATATAATATCAGATGAGATTATTAAATTTGCTATTGAAAAAAATTATAGATCACTGTATTATGTACCTAAATATAGATTGACAAAAGAAATTATTAATTTTGCTGTGCAAAATAATGGTTATGCATTAACATATATACCTCAAAAAAAAATGACAAAAGATATTATTAAAATTGCTATTGAATATGATTGTAATGTATTAATATACGTTCCAATTGAAAAATTGACAGATGATATTATTTGTTTTGCTGTTCAAAATGATGGATATGCATTGCAACATATTCCTGAAGAGAAAATGACAGATGAAATTATCAAATTAGCTGTTCAAAAACACGGTATTGCAATAAAATATGTTGGTGATGCTAATAAAATAACAGATGAAATTATTAAAATAGCTGTTCAACAAAATGGATACGCATTAGAACATATTCCTGAAGATAAAAAAACAGATGAAATTATTAAAATAGCTGTTCAACAAAATGGTTGTGCATTACAATATGTTCATAAAAATAAAAAAAATCATGATGTTATAATACTAGCTGTTCAACAGAATGGATTAGCATTAGAATATGTTCCTAAAAATAAAATGTCAAATGATGTTATTAAATATGCTGTTCAACAGAATGGTTTTGCATTAGAATATGTTCCAGACAAAAAAATAACAGATGAAATTATTAAACTAGCTGTTCAAAATAAAGGTTGCGCATTAAAACATTCTCTTAGAGATAAAATAACAGAAGAAATTATATTATTAGCTGTTCAAAACGATGGTTACTC
>Ga0114968_10000068_pt1 | contig 85122 bp, 78 predicted proteins | sample M_130807_EF_Meta_FD_87020 | JGI IMG/M metagenome (GOLD analysis project Ga0114968, IMG submission 87020) | Freshwater microbial communities from Lake Montjoie, Canada to study carbon cycling - M_130807_EF_MetaG | ecosystem: Environmental > Aquatic > Freshwater > Lake | place: Lake Montjoie... | reverse complement strand
TTGATAACCTGTTGGACCAGTGAAACCAGTAAACCCTTGATATCCTTGTTCCCCTTGGAATCCTTGATATCCTTGTTCTCCTTGATAGCCTTGTTCTCCTTGGAATCCTTGTTCTCCTTGATAGCCTTGTTCCCCTTGGAATCCTTGAAACCCTGTAAACCCTTGATATCCTTGTAATCCCTGAAAACCTTGATGACCAAAACCACCAGTTGCTCCTGTTAAAGTAGATCTTCCATCCTTCCCTTGAAAACCTTGAGAGCCTTGAGAGCCTTGAAAACCTTGAGGACCTTCAATTCCTTGAGGTCCTTGAGGTCCTCTCTCTCCACCACCGCCTCCACAACTATTACAACTACAATTATTATTTGAATTGTTACAACTATTTTGTCTACCTAAATAGTCAGAATAGGTTTTATAATATTTTTTGTTGGATAAATAACTATAGGATGACATTTTTTATATAATTAACAAATATATTATTTTTTTATTTATAAACAAAAAATATTATTTTATTAATTTTTACAATAATCATAATTTTTCACTAATTTCAATATAATTATAAATAGGTTTATTGCTTACTTCAGTACTTGCTATTATAAAATTTTTAATTTCATCATTCATATTAATGTGTAACCATAATTGAGACGACATACTAAATGTAATACTCATTTTACAACCATTAATTTCATTTGTATTCCATCCCACTTGTGTATCTTTATTTTTTCCTCTTTTGCCAATCGTCGGTTCCCATGTATAAGAAGCAGGATCTAATGTCAAATAATTACTAGGTATTAACATCCAATCATAATTCAGTTTACCGCTATCAGTAACATTAATTTCATCTCTTATTATAAAAGAATAGTAGTCAAAATTTTTTCTGTTATTTATTTCTTGAATTATTTCTGAAGGAGTTCCAAAATTTTTTGCATTGCAAACTGTTGTCAAACGATAAGAACTAATATCAATATGTTTTTTTTGATTGGAATACTTACCTGACTTATTACTAATTCCACCTAATGTACAATGAATATCCATACCAGGTGAATGACTTCCATCACTTTTAGAATCTACTTCAATTCCAACGGAATTAAATATAGTAGCATTTAAATCTTCCCATGTTTTTTCTATTATTGGTGCTGAATTAATTAAATGATAACCTTTAACACACTTTTTAAAGTTCTCTTCTAATAACTCTTTATTGCAAAATTTACTGATGTTCATTGTATTTCTTTATCTTGTTTACAAATTAAATACTTAGTGAATTTTTTTTCAATTTTTTTATAATTAAAATTAAAATTAAAATTGAAAATTAATTAAAAGAAAATGTATATAGTATATAACTGATGGAATTAGAAAATAAAAGTATGGAACAATCTAAACGTAAAAAAAAAGAAATTACATTATCTTCCATTTATTCACGTTCAATAATAAATAGAACCATTTTGTTACCTATACATGTAGTCGGCAAAAATTTAAAACAAACTATGGAAGAATTCATTTCCTTTCATTATGAAGGTAAATGTCTAGTAGAAGGTTATATTAAATCAAATTCAACCAAAATTATAACCCATTCTAGTGGAACAATTAAACGAGGCAATTTAATATCTTTTGATATTGTTTTTGAATGTCAAATTTGTTTTCCAGTGGAAGGAACTATCATCTCTTGTATTGCAAAAACCAATACTAAAGCTGGTATAACAGCTGAAAGTGCAGATGAAAAACCAAGCCCTGTTCTGGTATTTATTGCAAGAGATCATCATTATTATAGTTCTCAATTTAATGAAATCAAAGAAGGCGATAAAATTAATATAAGAGTTATTGGTCAACGTTTTGAATTAAATGACAAATTCATATCTATTATTGGTGAACTAATAAAAGAACCAAGAAGTAAACCCAAAATTATTATTGAAGAATAAATATAAACAATAATAAAAATGTATTAAATACATTTTATTTTTATTTAGTATCTAGATAAAAATGAGCTTCACTGAAATAACTATGACAACCAATGATATTAATAATTTTTCTGTTAGTGAGTTAAATTACATTAGAGAATCTATAGAAAACATGAATAAATTTAATCAAATAGAAGTATTAAGAATATTAAATGGAGACAAAGACGTTATTTTAAATGAAAATAAATATGGGGTCCATGTAAATTTAACTGAATTGAATAAAAATGTCATTGAAGTAATTAAGATGTATATAAATTATGTAAATAACCAAGAGTCTACTTTAAACGAAATTGAAAAACAAAAAGAAAATTTTAAAAATATATATTTTTCAAAAGATAATAAAGATAACCAGTAATAGAATAATAACGATTCATTAAATTATTATGGCATTCGTAAAAGAAGACGATCTTTATCAAAATTATATTAAACATGTACAAGATTATATGTTTAATAATACGACAACATGTAAATCAATAGAACATAAGTTACAACAACAATACAATACCAAAAAAATAAAGAAACATGAAGAAAAACAAGCGAAAACAATTGATAATATATTTATACCAAATGATAATGACACTTTATTTTGGTGTCTATATATTATTAAAAATGGACTAACCAATTATACACAAATGACCAATAGAACTTTGGTTATTGAAAAACAATTAAAAATAGAATATGTAGAACGTTTGCGCAAAGAAAAAACCTTAATTAAACAATACAAATTGGATACACTTAGTAATATTGAAAATTCTTTAGTAAATGAAAATAAAATAGATATCAATACTTTTTTAATGTTATGTGTTCTAGGATGTTTGAATATTTTTTTCATAAAAAAAAATAGTTATTATGAATTAAACACGAACGATTCTAATAAAATTTATATTATTAAGTACATCTCAGAAAAAGACAAATATGGTTTTGAAGAAATAAATAAGGATGTTTTAACTGATTTTAGAAATAATTATTATAAAGTTGAAAATCTATCCAAACCAATTAAATCAATGTCTTCTTATAAAACACAAGAATTATTAGATATTTGTAACAAATTAGGCATAAGTATTCATAGCGAAAATGATAAAACAAAAAGCAAAAAAGAATTATATGAATCTATTATTAAACATTTTTAAAAAAATTGAACAATAATTTAAAAATAAGTATACATATATTATATAAAATGTCTAATATGGTAAATGATTTTGGAAGTATGGAATTAAATAAAATTTATAATAATTTGGATGATAAAACAAAACAAGAAATTGATGTATTACAAAAAAATGAATTTAAGGTTGCGATATTAAAAGATATTTCTAATAAAGATTTACAAAATATTTATGAAAGATTAAAACCTGGAGATAGGAGTAAAATAGATTCATTGAAAATTAGAGATAGATACACAACGTTAAAACACCTATTTAAAAAACAATTACTTAATAAAGGTCCCAAGACACCAGATGTGCCTCCTCCACTTATATCTACTAGCCCGGACGATACGAGTATTATTGATAAACAAGCTCCTGATGAAATATTGAAAGAGGACGTAGAAGAATCCGCTGAAACACAAGAACCTACCCAAGTTAATTTAGTAGATTTAAAACAGTCACAAAAAAATAATCAAAAAGAATTTGCCAATTTAATTAAATTATACTATCAAACATCGCCGTTTAGTCATTCTAATAAAAATCATGAGTTAGAAGTTAGATTTGGAACTAGAGGTATTAAACCTCTTACAAAGAATGATTATGATAATGTTATAAAAAAATTAAAATCATTGGGTTTTACTAGTATCAATGAAGTAGGAACATCTAGTTTAAAAATACAATGTGAATATTTAGATAAAAATACTGGTAAATTTAAATTATCTAATACTAGAATCACTATTAATGATGTATTTTTGATACAAAAATATTGTAAATCCAATGATCTTAAAAGTATTTATGCTAGCAATGTAAACGCTGTAACTTTTGTAAATAAAAATAATGTTTTTATGGATAATAAGAAAATATTTCCAGTTAATTTTGATGAATTTAATTTTAGGGTTTCGTATCAAACCGAAGAAAATATTACAATGAGTTCTAAAAATTTTATACTACAAAATTGGGATAAAAACAAAAAAACCTTTAGGTTTTTAAATCGTATAACATTTACTCATCAGGATTATCCTGTAAACGTGGATATTAGTATTTCAAAATTTAACGGGGATATATTTAAAAGAACATATTCTATTGAAGAATCAAATGTCTTCAATAGTCCAGAAAGAATTGAAATTGAATTAGAAGTGGATAATAATAAAATTGGTCCATATACAGAATTTGATACATCTGAAAAAATATTAGAAGCACTGCGAAAAGTGATAAAATATGTACTAAGTGGTCTACAACACACAAATTATCCAGTATCTTATATTGAACAACAAAATGTAATGCAAGAATACATGAAACTTTTACATGAAGAAGATTATAAACCTGAAAAAAGAATATATCCTAGTGATTTTGTAGGTCCTTCATCCTTTACCTTACAAATGTCCAATATTGCAGAAATAGATAGTAATTCAAATATTCCAAATATTCGGAAAGATTTTGTAGTTACAGACAAAGCGGACGGCGAACGCCATTTATTATTTATAAGCAATAATGGTAAAATATATTTAATAAATACGAATATGCAAATTATTTTCACCGGAACAAAAACAATTAACAAAGAAATTTTTAATACTTTGTTAGATGGTGAATTAATTACAAATGATAAATTTGGAAAATTCATCAATTTATATGCAGCTTTTGATATTTATTATTTGAATAAAACAGATGTTAGAATGCTTCCTTTTATTTTAAAAGAAGAATCTATTGAAACGAAACAATCTTCCAAATATAATAAAAATGGAAAAAATAGTGATATTTACCAATCAAGATACATGTTATTACAGAGTACTGTTAATTCTATAAAAGCATTGTCTATTATGGATGTTCAAATTAATCTAGAAACAACCAAAAACACAAATGAAATAAAAAAATTAATTGCTCCAATCACTATTAGAAATAAAAAATTTTATCCAGAAAGTTTACTAAAAGGAAATATATTTGATGCATGTGATGATATATTAACAAAGGTAAGGGAAGATCGTTTTGAATATACTACAGATGGACTGATATTCACACATGCTTATTATGGCGTAGGTTCTAATAAAGAAGGTGAAACGGGACCATTAACAAAAATTACCTGGGATTATTCTTTTAAATGGAAACCATCAAAAGACAACACAATTGACTTCTTTGTAGTTACTACGAAAAATCCTGGCGGTGAAGATGTTGTTAAAACTGTATATGAACCAGGAGTAAATTCTCAGTTAACAAGTCAATTAACCGAATATAAATCAATACAGTTAAGTTGTACCTACAGTGAACGAAAACATGGCACTATTTATTTGAACCCTTGTCAAGATATTATTGATGAAAAATTACCAGAATACAAAGATGTAAATTATGAAGATAAACCTAGTAATGACGCGCGTCCATTGCAATTTTATCCTACAGAACCTTTTGATCCAGAAGCAGGATTGTGTAATATTATGTTAAAAATTGACGATAATGGAGTCAAACAAATGTTTACAGAAGAAAATGAAGTATTTGGTGATAACATGATTGTTGAATTTAGTTATGATATGACAAAAGAAAAAGGCTGGCGTTGGATACCAAAACGAGTTAGATATGATAAAACTAGTGAGTTTTTACAAGGAATCAAAAATTTTGGTAATGCATATCATGTTGCCAATAGTAATTGGAAATCCATTAATAATCCAATTACAGAAGAAATGATATCTACCGGAGAAGGTATACCAAATATAATGGTAGATGAAGATATATATTACAATAAACCTGCTGGAAAAACAATGACAGAGTCAATGAAAAATTTTCACAATTTATATGTTAAAAAAATGTTGATTAAATCTGTTTCAAGACAAGGAGATACACTAATTGATTATGCTTGTGGTAAAGGAGGTGATCTACCAAAATGGATAAGCTCAAAATTATCTTTTGTATTTGGTATTGATAAATCTAAAAATAATTTAGAAGACAGATTAGACGGTTCTTGTGTCCGTTATTTGAATTTATCAAAAACAAATAAACACATGCCAGGCGCGCTTTTTGTAAATGGTGATAGTGCATTTAATATTAAATCTGGCGCTGCTATGTTAAATGATAAAGCAATCCAAATAACCAAGGCTGTATTTGGTAATGGTTCAAAAGATTCGGATGTATTAGGAAAAGCTGTTGTCAAACATTTTGGAAAAGGTGAAGATGGTTTCAATGTATCATCTTGTCAATTTGCATTACATTATTTCTTAGAAAATCCAAATACACTACAAGGTTTTATGAAAAACATTTCAGAATGTACAAAACTAAATGGTTATTTTATTGGTACTTGTTATGACGGAAAAGAAGTATTTAATTTATTAAGAAAAAAACAATATGGCGAGTCTGTACAAATAGTAGAAAAAGGCAAGAAGGTTTGGGAGATTGTAAAAGGATATAAATCTACAAAGTTAGAAGACAATTCCAGTTGTCTCGGTTATAGAATAGACGTATACCAAGATTCTATAAATCAATTGATAACAGAATATTTGGTAAATTTTGATTATTTGAATACTGTTTTAGATAATTATGGTTTCAAATTAGTGGATAGAGAAGAAGCATTATCCATTGGATTACCGGAAGGTAGCGGTTTATTTAGTGAATTATTTATGAATATGATAGAAGAAACCAATAAATACAAAAATAAATCAAAAGAATATGGAGATGCAATTAATATGACTGATTATGAAAAGAAAATATCGTTTTTAAATAGATATTTCGTTTATAAAAAGATCCGAAATGTAAATACAGAAAAAGCAAATATGGAATTTAGTGATTACAATTATAGTGAAATAGAAAGGGATGCCAAAGAAACAAACGATGCTGTGTCAATTTCAAAAGAAGTAGAAAAAGAAACAAAAAAGAAGAATAAAATACGTAAATTAAGTAGAAAATTGATTTTAGACCCTTCTACAGAAGCTACAGAATAAAGTTAATTTCGGTTTAATTTTTATTAAAATAGTATTTTTCAATTTTGATTGAATTATATAATAATTACTTAAACATTTTTTTGCAATATATAATAACAAATGAATTATTATACATTACCGAAAATACATAACAAATCTATAATAAATCCAAATATATCAAATAAAATTATTAAACCACATATTTCACAGACATTATTAAATTATTATAATAAATTAATAGAAGAAATAGATGAAATACACAACAAACAAGATTATAATTATGATGATGTAATTAGAAATATAATTCCCTATCAATATATTTTTCATAAAGTACCTGGTACTAATTATTCTGTTAGTAAAATTAAAACAAAAAATATGTTGTTTTATGATCTATTTGAAATATTTCAAACTATTAATTTACTTGAAACATTCAAATGTGATACTATTAGTTCTTTAATTGTTGGTGAAAATTATCAAGATTCATTAGAATGTTTGGAATTATTGAGAGACAATTATAACATAGATAAATTTTTTTGTTTTTTTGAATATAATTCCAAAATGTATAATTGTATAGAAAAAATGAAATTTAATTTGATAATATATGAATTAAATAATTATGAAAATGTAAATCAATATGTAGTTATTTTAATTGAAATATTTATTATTATTATTACACAATTAAAAGAAAATAGTGTGGTTGTAATTAAAATAAACAATTTATTTTATAAACCTATTCTGGAAATGATTTATTTGATGAATTCTTTATTTGAAAAAACTATGATAATAAAACCAAACACATCAGATATTACTTCTTTTGACAAATATATTATTTTACAAAAATTTAAAATGAACCATAATGAATTTGATTTGTTTTATAATTACAAAACAATTTTGAATGAATTGATTAAAAATTATAATGTAAATGAATGTAATATACAAAATATAATAGACAATAATATACCTTATTACTTTATGAATAAATTGGATGATATAAATATTATTTTTGGACAACAACAATTAGAAATAATCAATCAAATTATTAATATTTTAAAATCTAAAAACATAGAAGAAAAAATGGAAGTTTTTAAAAAAAATAATATTCAAAAATCTATAAATTGGTGTGAAAAATTCAAGATACCTTGTAATAAATTTTCAGATAAAATTAATATATTTTACAACAATGGATAATTTTATTGAATTATACATATTGATATAATTATATTTATACCAGCGAAGATTTGAAACAGCACCCCGTAGGGGTGTGCTATAGTTCAAACTGTAACTGGTAACTTAGTTGAAGTTTCATCCGCTGAGCGGATTGAAATCTTCAACGGTGTAATTATATTTATAGTGAGGCATTACTATTTGGACTTTGTCTATAATGATTAGAATAACGTGAAAATGGTGATTTAATAAAAGCATCGTAACGATAAGGACTATTTTGTGAAACTGGTGTAAAATATTCTGGTTTTCCAACATAACGGCATAATTTTTTATTTTTAAATGTGGTTGGAAAGAAATTTAGTGGTGGTTTTTCACAAGGTTGACTTGGTTTATTCTTATATAAGAATGGTGCATTTACAGCGGCATTTTTCTCAATAGTAGTAACGTTTAATTTTAATATACGTGTACTAGAATCTACTGCTCCTTGTTGTGCATATTGTGGATTATTTGGCTTATATATAGTTAGTTTACATCCAATTGGATTAGATGGACCAGCCAAAGGAACACCATAATAAGGATTATTAACAAATGATGTAAATATTGCAACAGCTGGTTCACTATTTACTGGTGGTAATGTATTTAAATAATCAAATAAAACAGTTAATTTTAAAACATTTTGGTTAATAAAATCATTATATTGTGTTTTTGTAATTGCATTTTGTTTTAGTAAAATATCAAGAAGAATATAGACCAAATTAACTTCGGATGCCATTGCTATTTCAGAATTTGGTTGACAGTTAGCAAAATAGGTATTTGTAATAGACAAAGGATCTCCAGGTTTACAGGCTTTAATTAAAGCCTCTGTATAATAAGGATCTTGAGATGATAATAATTCTAATTTATCTATTTGTTTGGTGGTTTCAAAATTAAAGGCTTTTTGATTATATAATTTACATCTATTTTGTAAATATTGTTTATGCGTTGTATAATAATTTTTGGATAAATTTGTAGTAGCGTATCTAACCCGTTTCAAAGCAAATTTCTCTTGGTTACAACATAAAGGTTTGGTAGTCGTAACTGTTTCAGGATTTTCAGTTAAATAATTTTTATTAGGATAATATGTATCTACTATACCAACGCCTTGACATTTACTACAATCTTGATCTATTTGTAATTCTTGACTAACTTCATTAATAGGATTAAGTTTTACTAAATAACTTCCTGGTTTATCTTGCATTTCATTTAATAATCCACTACCTCCAAAACCTCCTCCAAGTGAAGTACCTTTACTTGATTTAACACTACGATTTAAATTATATTGAATTAAATTAGATTCCGTTTCAGAATCATAAACCTGATTTTTATAAATAATTTGACCATTTATTTGTTTATCTAACATAATTATTTCTACATTTGGTACTTGTCTACCTTTTCTGTATTGTTTTAAGGGTCTTGGTTTTCCAAATGGAGCGGGAAATATGTTGCCCATATCCATATTTGTTAAAGGTCGTATATGTCCTGGAGCAATACCAGTAGGATTACTATTGATACCATCTCCCTTCCATGTTTTATAACCACCTTGATTGCGAAGATTTACAGATCTTCCCATTCCAACTGGATAAAAAGATGTTCCTAATGAATTGAAAACAGTACTCATAGAACTTTTATTTGCAAATTCTGTCATTTTATATAAGATATATAATAATATAATAAAATAAAAAGGATAAAATATTACAATATATTAATATTATGTTTATTATTGTTTTAATTATTTTTTTTATTATACTCATTTTTTATCAGTTATTATTTGAAAATAATTCATTTAAATACTTTTCAAATATAGAATCCATGTCTTCTGGTTCATCCAACGCTTTGATTTTAGCACAGGAAAATGAAGGAAATGTCAAAGTATTAACACAACAAATGGATAAGTTTTTAAATTTAAAAAATCAAGTAAAAAAAATGAGTTCTGATTTAGACACACTAACAGAACAAGTAAATGGTTTATCTCTTGCATAATTAAAGTTACCTCTATAGTTATATTAGTGAAATGAAGATTTTTTATTTGCAATAATATAATTTATAAAATTAAAATATTTATATACATTAGTAAAATTTATTACTTAATATATGAATGTTAATAATTAACATATTAATTATATTTTTTATATTATTAATTATTTATCAAATATTTTTAGGAATTTATGTTTCTAAAAATTTGATTGAAGGCGCAAGGGGGAGAATACAAATTAAACCACCTCCACCTCCACCGAGAATACAAATTAGACCACGACCACCACCACCCCCACCACCACCCCCACCACCACCACCACCAGAAGAAAATGTAGAACCTTCTACACAGAATGACACATTATCTGATGAAGATTCAAATAATGCATTGTCTTTATCAGAAGAAACCTCAAAAAATATTGAAATATTAAAAGAAAAAATAGAACAAGTTACTAGTCTATACGATAAAGTTCAAACTATGAATAATAATCTAGAAACAATAAAACAACAAATTAAAAATTTTATGATGAAGAAGGCAGAAAAAGCAAATTCTGCATTTTCTAAGTCTTCATATGAAATATCTGGATTGCGATAAATAATTATAAAAATATAATATTTATATAAATTAGTTAGTTTACTTTATATAAATGTTAATAAATATATTGATCATCATTTTTATACTCTTGATATTTTATCAAATATTTTTAGCAAGTTATAATTATAAAAACCTAAAAATAATTGAAGGTCTAAAAAAACCAAAACCTTTACCAAAACCAAAACCTTTACCAAAACCAAAACCTTTACCAAAACCAAAACCTTTACCGAAAATAAAAATAAAACCTTTACCAAAACCAAAACCTTTACCAAAAATAAAAATAAAACCTTTACCAAAACTAAAAATAAAATTACCAAAAATTAAACCGCCTAATTTGTTTAAATCAAAGTCAAAACCTAAATCTTCTGGAGGTAGCGATTCAATGGCCGAAACAGCAGTAACATTACCACTTCTTGCAACAGCAAATTATGATCCTAATATAAATATATTTCAAGAATCATTAAATGACGTAACTAGATTGGAAGAAAAAATATTAGGTCCTACTTATCCATATTACAGAAATATTAAAACACCAGGTCAAATTGGAATGTCTGATAGGGGTACATTAGATGCATTAGGAAAAGACGTGAATGGTTTGATAAATTATATACAATTATTAATTCAAGGAAAAAGTAAAGCTTCTGTAACAGGAAATCCTTTGGGTAACAAATTTTTCATAAAAACTGGTGCAAAATGTTTAGACGTAAACACTAAAAAAGAAGAAAATAGGTATATTTACGTTAATAATGTTCCTAATGGTAATATACCAATAGTATCTCAAGGTTTAGGTGTTAATTTTTCAGAATTCAAAGGATTAATACCTGGTGCAGTTAGTAATTTAAATGTTTTAAATCCATATTCGTTAATGCAATCTTTTATGAGTGGATCTACACCGCCATGTCAACCATTAACAATGGAAACCATAGATGTTAATAATAATAAATCATCTGAAACACATTATGTTACATTAGTAGATATAAGAAATATGAATTCATGTAATTTTGGTAATGGTAAAAATCCAATTACCGGTTCAAGTTGTAGACAAACCTTTCAAAATATGTCTCACAATGATTTACAAGATGATTCTCAACAAATAAAATTACCACAAGATCCTCTTGCACAATTATATTATCTTAGTTTATCTGCAGTAGCAATATATATTTTATATAGGCTTGTTGAGAAAAGTAAATAAAATACATAATATTTTTATTCTAAAGATTATTATGTATTAATTATGTTACACCGAACGGAAAGAAAATGAGTTTGTCTCATTTTCCTTTACGGATGATGTAATATGTTAAAATCATATTTCATTAACGTCTTGATTTTCTAGACTTTCTAGACTTTCTAGACTTTCTAGACTTTCTAGACTTTCTTGCTGTTCGTTTTCCACCTTTAAAAGTAGACGCGACACTTGTAGCTAAAGTATTAATTGGTTGATCAACACGATTCGCCAAACTATATATTGGTTGATCTACTTGTTCTGCCAATGTAAGTGGTCTAAGTCCGAACCCACCTTTTTTCATTTTTCTTGACCATGATCTACCGTGTTTAGAACCTTTTCTTAATTTTCTTCCACCATAAGTAGGATTTATTGGTTGAATAGGAACTGCTGCAGGTGCCGCAACACTAGGATAACTAGTGTTAGTATTCATTCCTGTAATATCTTTTGTTTTGTTCCATAAACTACTAGCAAAATCCTTGGCTTTTGCACCGAAATCCTTAGCTTTTGCACCGAAATCCTTAGCATTATCTGTTACTTTTCTACTCAAATCACTTGCATTATTTGAAATTTCTGTACCTAAAGCACTTGTAGTGCTAGAAACATTGCTACTTAAATTATTAAAAGATGGACCTAAAATATCCATTATGGCTCCAGCTTTTTTATTACGACGCGTATTTTTCATTTTATACTTTATATATATTCATAAGAAATTATAACAAATTATAAGAGTTTTAAATTTTTTATAATATATTTCTAAATAATTATTTTTAAAAATACTGATTTTAATAATTTTGTCTTGGAAGTGATCCCCATGCACAAACAGCACCATTACTCAAAGTATTGTTATATATGGAACCCTTCTTTTTTGGTGCAACGCAACCACCAGAACGTGCGCGACGTATTGTAGATCTTGTACCACTAGGATAATAATTTTTAGTTGTAATTGGATCGGATAATGATAAACCTATTTTGAAACCAGATTTGCCTATAGCATTTCTTTTTACAATATTTACATACATAGAAGAAGGAATGGGTTGAATATAATTCATATGTGTAGAAACGCTATATTGACGATTAGAAGAAGATGAATGATACATAGTCGGTGGTGAAGGATTTAAAAATATACTATTTTGTATTTCAGGATTTAATACTCCTTGATTAATATATTTATCTAGTCCTTTTCTTATATTTGGACTCGTAATATCTTGTCTTTTTGTTGCAGCTCTTAAATATTCATGTCTTGGATTTGTCATCATTTCTGAATAAACTGGCTCTTGCATAGGGTAAAATAACGGTGGGTTCGGAGATTTACCAATTAAAGTACCATAGCTATGAAATGGTATTTGACAAGGAGTTTGGTTTGTACTTAACGGACCTACTATTGGCGCATTTACATAATTATTATAAGAAACAGAACCTTGAGACGTAGTTACACTATATGGAGTTGTCATTTATATACTATATATATTAATATATAATATATATTAAAAAACTATTTAATATAATTTGGATTGCCACAATATAGACAATTTTGAAATGATTTTTCATTATGTGAAAAAGTTAAAGTACTATTCTTTACAATAGTATTTCTTTTTTTACACTTAGTACATTGAATAACTTCCCTTAAATATGTGATAGACCAATTATTGAATTCTGTTTTTTGATTTAATTCGGGTTTATTTAATTTATTTATAGTATGTTTCATAGTTTATTATATAGTGATTATATTTTAATATCTTCTAATTGCGCGTGATGCACTTTGACTACCACTAAAATCATTTCCTGAAAATGACATATCATTGTAATTAGATACCATAGCACGTTGTTTCAAATAAGTAGTATAATCTGAACTATCGTACACAAATCTTACGTTGCATGCTGCTGCAGGAACACCAGGCGCAACTTGATTATCATTATATAGAACACTCGGCATACATGATTTTGAAACAGATCCTAGATGTTGTCTTAAGCCTTTCAAATTCGGTCTACTTTGAAAAGATTGACATGTTCCGCCACAAGAATAATTTTCTCTACTTAATAAATCTCCAGAATTAGTAACGGCGCGAAATGGCGTAATAATTTGCTTCTTACCAGATTCTCTTAATTCAGATTTGTATGTAGTATTCCATGCGTTTCTTAAAGTAAAACGAATATTTTCAAAGACGTTACTGCCATAAGATCCTTTGTCGGTTGTTTGAACTGCGGGAGCCATATATCCTTGAAACCCTCCTCCTAATGCTTTACCTTTAAAATCACCGCTTACTAAATAAAATTGAGGGTAACTTCCTCCAATACTATTTGTATAACCAATACTTCTAGACATTATAATAATATATATTATATATATAATATATTATTATCGTTCCTTATAATAAAAACTTTTGAAAATTCACTAAATTTGTAAAAATAATTATTTGTATAATATATAATATGTTTAAATTTATATTTTTATTTACTGCAATCGTTTTTGTTGCTTTAGATTTCATGTATCTGAATTTAATAAAAGATTATTTTTCAAAACAGATAGCAAAGATTCAAGGAGAGAAACTTGAAGTCAATTTTTTAGGAGCAGCAATTTGTTATATTTTTCTAATTGCAGGTTTAAATTATTTTATTATTGAACCTAAAAAAAGTGTTTATGATGCGTTCCTTTTAGGTATAGTTATTTATGGTGTATATGAAACAACTAATTATAGTTTATTTAAAAATTGGTCAATATTAACTGTCACAATTGATACCTTGTGGGGGGGTATTTTATTTGCTAGTACAACTTTTTTAAGTAAACAAGTAAGAAATTTATTCTAAACATATTCTAGAACATTTTATCTACATCAATATCTTTATTCATAACAATCGTATTATTTACTAACAATTCTGAAAATTCAACTAACTTAATATAATTTTCTTTCAATAGTTTTTTTGCCTCTTTATATGCATTATTTACTAATTCCAATGACTCTTTGTCCATTACATATTTTGTATATTGAGAATACTTATCGCCTATTCCTAAACTTCTACCCAAAAATGGGTTTGATTCATCTCCAATATTATCATTAAAAAACACCTCTAATTTATCTCCCATTCCAAAATTGCCAATCATGCGTTGGGCTAATTTATTGGCTTGCCTTAAATCTTCGTTTGCACCTAATGAGACAAAATCATCGCCGTAGTATAAGTTTTCTGCTGCCTTACCGCCTAAAGTAACGATCAATCTTTTTCTTAATATATCTTTTGTATATAATCCACCGTCTTTTATTTCTGGTTTTTCGCTAAAAATAGTATATCCACCGGCTCCATTATATGTAGGTTGAATAGACGCTTTTTTAAAATCAAAATATTTGTTAAAAATAATTGATAATACTGCGTGACCAGCTTCATGGATCGCGACTCTTTGTTTTGTTGCGGGTTCTACGTCAGCATTATTTCTTATTAATCCAACAATTGATTTTTCAAAAGATTCAAAAATATATTTTTCTTGGATCACAGTTTCATTGTTTCGCGCAGATAATATAGCAGCCTCATTGATTAAATTTTTTAACTGTGCGCCTGAAAACCCATCAGTGAGTTCAGCAATAGCTTTAATATCAAAAGGTTTGTCTGTTTTTTTATTTTTTATATAAAAATCAAGGATTTTCTCTCTTGAAAATTTATCTGGAACTGGAATTCTAATAATTCTGTCAAATCTTCCCGGTCTAAGTAGAGCTTGATCTAGAACGTCTCTTCTATTTGTAGCAGCCATTACTACAATATCCTCGTTATCATTAAACCCGTCCATTTCATACAGTAATTGATTCAATGTTTGTTCGCGTTCGTCGTTTGCCATATTTATTCCAGCTCCACGTTGTCTACCAACCGCATCAATTTCATCAATAAATATAATGCACGGCCTATTTGCACGAGCTGTTTCAAACAAATCTCTAACACGCGAAGCTCCCATGCCGACAAATAGCTCGACGAACTCTGAACCAGAAATAGAGATAAAAGTTGAATTCGTTTCAGTTGCAATCGCTTTCGCCAATAATGTTTTACCAGTACCAGGCGGTCCTTCCAACAAAATCCCTTTAGGCATGTCAGCACCAATTTCTTTATATAACTCCTTTTTTTCAATATAAGAAATAACTTCCTTACATTCTTCAATAACCTCTGGACTTCCTGACCAACTAGAAAGAGTGACATTTGGTTTAACAAACAAATCGTTTCCTTTTTGATTAGTGGGAAAACTAAAAGGTGTCATACCTCCGCCACCACCACCACCGTTTCGCATGTTGTTGTTATTAAATCTTGAATTCATTCTTGTATTCATTCCTTGCATTGAATTTGCTCTATACAACGATGATAAAAACGACAATAAAAAAATTATAGGCAAAACGTAACTTGATAATGTTAAAATCTCCCCTGCTAAATTTTGAATATTTACAATATTTTGCGGTGTAAAATTAACAAAATATATTGGGACGTGTAATTCGCCTGATTTTTCAACTAAATTAGGAACCACTATTGGATCTATATCACTTACATGATAATGATTGTATAACAGATCATCTTTTGGCAAATTATCAATACTTACAAGTTGATTGTATTTTTTATCTACAAATATCTTGGATAATTTATTGTTTAATAAATCTTGCATAAGATCATTATAATTTTCTTTTGTGAAATAAAATTTTGAATTTTGTATAGCTTGTAATTCATTTAAGTTTTCTTTTTCGTTTATAATCATAGATACCGAACTTTTATGCTTATTATAAATTGAAATCTTGTTTCTAAAAATTTGAAAACAATGTATTCCACTTATAAATAACAAAAACAAACAACTGATGTTTGATATCATTTATTTAATTATGTAACTATTATTATATTTAAGTTTATATTATAAATAAATAATATAAAATTAACTTATATTATTTGTATATAACTGTTATATGAATACATTTTTAAAAGTGTGCACTATATTATTTTTTCTAACAAATTGTCATTGTTTTATTTATACAAATAAATTTATTAGTAATAAAATAAATCAAGATAAGTTTAATGTAAAAATACAACCAGATGGGAATGATCAGAACGTAATAAACGAAACAAAAGATAAATTATGTTATTTTGGCGAATTTCCACGATTAGACGCACAAAATGATAAAGGGCAATTAACGTGGTATCCTATTGGATTTTCTAGTGATTTTGGAAAACAACCAACCAAAATTACTATCAGAGATATTAATTACGTTGTATGGAAAGACAAACATAATAATTATTATAGTATTAGAGATAGTTGCAGTCACCAGGGCTCTTCTTTTTTACTTGGTAACACATGCAAAAATACGATTTCCTGCCCATATCACGGATATATATTTGACGGATCTAATGGAGAATTGGTTCAAATTCCAAAATTGCCTCATGTTGAATCACAATCACACAATATTGATTGTTTTAAGGTTGTTGAAAAAGGTGACGTAGTTTATTTAAACACTGTAGCAATTTTAAATGAAAAAATGAAAACGCAAATAGATGAATCCTACATTTTTACAGAACCTGAATTTTACGACAAGAATCAACGAGTTGTATATTTATCAGAAGATTTTGAACATTATGCCAAATTTGTAAGTGTAAATAGTTTGGACATTTGTCATATAGGATTTGTACATACTTTTGGCAACAAAAAAAGCCCAAATCCTTTACGTAACTCAAAAGTAATAAAAATGGAAGAGCCTGGACAACATCAAGAACACCACTATAAAATAATTTATGAATATGTTGCAGGAGAGAATTCATTAGTTAACAAAATATACAATTTTGATAATATTACAGTTGAAAACGAATATGCTTTACCCCATACTACTGTTGCAAGAGTTAAATTTGGTACAATGACGTCAACTATTATAACACACGCATTACCTATTTCAAAATTCAAAACAAAGTTATTTGTAAAAGCATACAGAAGCTATTGGAGTTATTATCATGAAAAAAATACTATGTATCTTTTACACCCATTTGAAAGCGTGATAAATTATTTTGGTGACAAACTAACTTATAAAACAATGTATAATACTTTAAAACAAGATAAGGCGATTGTAGATAACATTGATAAGACGAGTTATGAAGGCATGCACGGTAAATTCAGTATTATTTATGATATGTTTTCTAATCACTACAAAAATAATTATAAGATGTTTTATGAATCTCCGTCTATGTTTAAAGAATAATAATAACTATTTTTATTAATAGTTATTATATTTTACAATAATTTACAGGTTTACAACTTTTTCTAAACGTTATCTGTAATAAAACGTGGTGCAATATTCATTGTATTCAATTCTTGAAATAATAATTTACATGCATATGGTATTTCTACGTATGCAAAATCAGTTCTGTTATCACACACTCTACAATGATGAATCTTCATTTCATCATTATAGGCTGCAACCAAACCACATTTTTTACACACATGAACCGAATATTTATCTGACGCATCGTACATTCGTCCTCTTGTAAATCGCGCAGCACCATGCGAAACCATCGCATCTTTCTCCATCTCTCCAAAACGCAAGCCACCATCACGACTGCGACCTTCAGCAGGTTGTCTAGTTAAATTTACCATAGGACCAATAGAACGACTGTGGGCCTTATCATTAACCATATGTTTTAATCTTTGATAAAATACTGGACCCATAAATACACTGCATTCAACTTGTTCACCTGTTAAACCATTGTGTAATAATTCGTTTCCATGAGCTTCATATCCTAATTTGATCAATTCGTCACAAATATCTTTCACTTCAAATTGTCCAAAAGATGTACCATCTCCGAATAATCCTAATTCCACTAATACTTTTCCTAAGACAGTTTCTTTTAACTGTCCAATAGTCATACGAGATGGTATAGCATGAGGATTAATAATAATATCTGGTTTCACGCCACTTGCAGTAAACGGCATATCCGCTTCAGGAATAATGTTACCAATGGTACCTTTCTGACCGTGACGTGATGAATTACCAGTAAATGAACATTTACCATTTCGTCTTACCAGAAATACTTCGGATGGAACTCTTAAACAATAAACTTTCCCTTGATAATCAAATACTTCTTCTATTTGTCCATTTTGTTCATGTTTATGACCGTGATTTAAGGTAGGAAATAATCTTTTTTTACGAATACCAATATCCCATGCTGTAGCTGTTGTGGTTATAATTCTTCCATCCTTCATTACGCTGGAACATCCTGCTTCATATCTAGATGTATAATAAGCTGTATATCCCGCATGTTGTGCTAATATTTGAATATTATCTCGTAATTTAATAGATGAAGTATAATAATGTAATGATGTTGCTGTTTCATGCCCGTCACCCAGACATAATGCATATAACAATATTTTTGTTTGACGTTCACTTAATGATGTATACCATTCTGGTAAATATTTATTTACAGCACCAACGCTATATTTTTGAAATTCATGTGTCAAATTTTTATTATTTATATACCACTTAAATGAATTTTTATTCATAGAATAATTTACATTTAATATTTCACATGATTTTTTTAATTGTTCTTGAACTCTAGGCTTATTGGCCGCATATTCAATTCTACATATATAATCTTTTTCATTAATATATGTCCAACCTTCTGCTATGAAAATTCCGAATAATATTAAAAATGCATCACACTTTTCACCAGTGTAAATATCATCATTTATCTTAATTTCTAAATCAGGATTGTTTACTGGAGAAGAACCTGATTGGAAACGTACACGCTTTCCTATCATTTCTTCGGCAGGAATAAGTTGATAGTCTTTTTTATCACGTCTTTGAATCCACATTCTGTGATTCAATGTTACACATTGACTGATTCCTTGTGTTTCAATATTGTACATTTTACCAATATGATCAAATTCTAAAATTTCCAGAGGTTTAACATATTCTAATGTATTATTTGTTCTATTTAATTGACCAATTAAATCACTATCTTTAACCTCATTAATTGGTATCCAACCACGATTTAATGTTAATACATCATGATCACTTGTCATACAGAATTTATCACCAATAACCGGCTTTCTTACAATTCTCAATCGCACTTTTGCAAAATTATATCCTTCACCATTTCTGTCTATATAATTTTTATCCACATATGTTTCCTCTACTGTTCTATGAATACGACTTTGATCCTCATATTTAATTACTTTTGTATGATCATTTCTATTTTCTTTAATAGGTGTTACTTTCGCAATAATTATATCACGATTTTCTACTAATGTATTTTCTGGTATAACACCTTTACTATTCACTTTATTATAATTACCAAATTTCATACCTTTTGTTTTTGTAGGATCAGGTTTACAACGAATTTCTTCATCCCCATTTATTTTTTGTTTATCTTCATCTTTTTCTGTATGATAAATAGTTGTCACAAACAGACCTCTATCAATGGAACTTTTATTGAATAATAATGAATCCTCTTGATTATAACCAGTGTGTGTCATAATAGCAACTATTACATTTGTTCCAGATGGAATTTTATTTAACTGAATCAAATTCATTACACGAGTGTCCACTAAAGGTCTACTAGGATAATTCAAGACATATGCAGTTTTATCCATACGATTCTCATAATTTGTAACATATACTCCCATTGCTTGCTTACCTTGTGCACATTGATAACAATTTCTAGGCGATTGATTATGTTCTGGAAATGGTATACAAGAAGCTAAAACACCGAAAATGGTACTTGGATGAATTTCACAATGAGTATATTTGTATATTTTATCACTTGTTTGTATTAATTCTTTTGGTTTTGTAGCAATCATAGAGCAACTTTGTTCATCCGAATCAATGTATTCAATTACAGATTCTTTATTATCATAACTTATTAATAAATTTTCCCAATCCATTTCATTATTTTTTAATTTTTCTATTAATGATTTTGTAATTAAAACGTTATTATTTTTAACTCGTAATAAAGGTCTAACCATTCTACCACCATCATTACAAACGCGTAATTCTTTATTTTTATAATTAAATATGATGGAAGTATATATATTAATAATACCCTTATATTTCTTATCTTTTAAAGAGATATATAATGATTGCGGTTCATCTGTAATTCCAACCCAAGCACCATTAATAAATACTTTCACTTTATTATATAGATCTGTTACAGAATCTATATTGGTAATGTTGGTAATATTAGGAATAATGTAATCATATAAAGATAAAGAGTTGGAATGAATTGTTATATGGGTCATATAACTCAAATTTTTTACAATACCAACAGATTGTCCTTCTGGAGTTTCTGCAGGACATAAAAACCCCCATGTCGTATTATGTAATTTGCGCGGTGGAATTAATTTGCCACTTTTATCCATAGGAGTTGATATTCTTCTTGCATGACTCAAACTAGAAACATACGTCAATCTATTCAATACTTGAGCTACACCAACTTTATTAGAATTCGTATTTTTAATACCGAAATCACCAGTAGCTAATGCTCTTTTTAAACCATTTTCAATAGTAGTTGATTTTATTATTTTGCATATATTTGTAAAATTAATAATATTTTCATAATCATCCTTTGACTTCCACGATCCTGTGTTAATTTCACGAATTACTTGTTTTTCCATATCCTTAACCAGTTTATTGAAATAATTTCTGAAAAGATTATTTAACAACGTTCCAGTCAAATCAATACGCTTATTTATATAAGAATCTCTATCATCCTGCTTAATCATTTCAAAATTCGCTTGAAGTAGTTTATTGGTCATGTAACCTAAGAAATATACTTTTTGTGTATGATTATGACAATGTGGAAATAAATCATTATTCAAAATATCCATAGTGAATTCTAATTTCTTCTTAGCACCGGTTTCTCTATCCATATTTATCGGTGTGTACATTGCAAAACCAGTAATATATCTAATACATTCTTCTTTTGATAAATGTTTATTTGCATCAATAATAGATCCTTGTAATGCTTCTAATAATCTTGTATTTTCATTATTATTTAAATCCAATAATATTTTTTCGCAAATTTCTTTATCCGAAATTACACCTAGAGCACGGAATAGTATAAACAATGGGATTGGTTGTTTTACGCGAGGTATTTGTACAAAGATTGGGTTTCCAAAACCGTTATTTTTAGAACTAATCATCATATTAATTTGTTTAGGAGAAATACATTTAAAATCAGGCACTGATTTTATTTCCGCAATCCATGTATATTTTGTGTTATTTTTTGAAACATTAAAACAGTATACTTTATTTTCAGCAGCTCTTTCTTGACCTAAGACTGTCTTCTCAGAACCATTAATAATAAAATAACCGCCTGCGTCAAATTTACATTCACCAGTTTGGACATTTTCAAAATGTTTGTATTGATTTAATACACAAATATTAGATTTCAACATAATAGGTAATTTACCAATATGTATTCCAGGCAATGTTTTATAAAATATTTGCGTACTTTCTAATTCAGGACCACTTCTGACAACATATTTAATGTTCACGTCTACCGTCATAGAAGAAGCATATGTAAAATTACGTAATCGCGCTTCTTGTGGAAACATTAATTTAATTGCACCATTGTTTTCATGGATTTGCGGTCTGTAAATATTAAAATTTTCAAAATTGACAAAAATTTCTAACGAATATTTTTTATTATTTGGATCGTAATCCTGTTCTGAGACAATATGAACGGGATTAAACATTTCTATTGTTTTTGATATTTGATACCCTACAAAATTGTTGTATGATTCTAATTGATGTCTCACTAATCTTTCCAAATGTTGACCTTTGAAATAAGATTCAATAATATTCCAAGGTGTTTCAATATATTGATCGTTTTCCAGATCAAAAGTCTCAACATTATTCATTTCAGAATTCATTTTATTAAAATGCGAGTTTGACATCAATCAAGGTATAATAATTATTTCAATTTATTTTTATATTGTTTTGAAATGATTTAAAAATTTTATTTTATGTAATAAAAAATGGATGAATATAACAATTTAACCTATAATAATTATATGACTCCTTTAAAAATAGTACATTATAATAATTATTTAATTAAATTGAATATTAAAAATAAAGTAAAACATACAATTCCTATAATTAAACAAAATAATCATCCATCTTTAATACCAAAATTGAAAAGATGTAGTACTAGTTATTCGGATATTCCTACTTATAAAAAAATACAATTGGATGATTTGACAGAAGATATAAATATAAATATTGACGTAGAAATTAATACTATATCCGATATACTAGGATTAATTAATAAATATAAAATAGAACCCAATGTTACCTATAATATTAATATGAATTCACTGCATAAAATCAAAGAACCTCTTATAGAATTAAATAATATGATTGGAATGAAAGAAGTAAAGAGTAATATTGTTGAACAAATTATTTATTTTATACAAGAATTACACAGTAATTCTCATGATTTTATGCATACAGTAATTTATGGACCTCCTGGTACAGGCAAAACCGAAATAGCAAAAATTATGGGTAAAATATTCTCTAACATTGGTCTTCTTTCTAAAAATATATTTAAAAAGGTCACAAGAAGTGATCTTATTGCCGGTTACGTGGGTCAAACTGCTTTAAAAACAAAAGATGTTATTAAAGATTCCATCGGCGGTGTTCTTTTTATTGATGAAGCCTATGCACTTGGAAATAGTGAAAAGAAGGATACTTTTTCAAAAGAATGTTTAGATACATTATGTGAAGCACTGAGTGATCATAAACAAGATTTAATGGTAATTATAGCTGGATATGAAAATGAATTAAACAAATGTTTTTTTAATTATAATCAAGGTCTTGAATCTAGGTTTGCTTGGAGATTTAAAACCGAAGAATATTCTGGTAAAGATTTATATGATATTTTTATTAAAAAAGTAAAAGAAATAGACTGGACTATATCCGAAACAGAAAATAATATAACACCTGTTTGGTTTGAAAAAAATATAGAACATTTTAAATTTTATGGAAGAGATATTGAAAGTCTTTTAGCAAAAACAAAAATAGCTCATAGTAAAAGAGTTTTTTGTAAAGACAAAACATTTAAAAAGAAATTAACGTTACAAGATTTAGATAATGGATTAGAAATGTATTTGAAAAATAATGAATCACAAATGAATCGTAAAAATAATTTAATTAAAAAACAAATACAATACTCTATGTATAATTAAAGCACAATTACTAGTTTATTTGTTATAATATTTTATAATTATTTATAATAACAAAATGTCTAATAAACGAATAGAAATAAATCCTGCTCTATTTTCAATAAATGGAGCAAATAAAACGAAAAAAAAGAAAGAAAAAATGCATAAGCCAGTAATTACCAATATTATTTCACCGAATGTATTAAAAAATAAATTACTTAAAAGAATTAAAGAGCATAAGAATCGTGAAATAAATAATGCTAATAATGCATCTAATATTGATATACCCAAAACGAGTATTAACTTGTCTAGTGATGCCATTAATGTATCGCGAGAAGTGTCTAGTGATATTCTAAAGTATTCAGATGAATTCAACGACTCTATTAATTATTTACAGAGTTTGTCCAAGCAAAAAAAAATGGAAGATGAGAAAATTTTATATGAAAAACAAAGATTAAAACGAAGGGAAGAATTGCAAAATACTACTTTGAAAAATTATCATTCTTCGCCATTTGTTTATAATGATTTACCAGATGATTTAAAAGAGCCATTGGTTACAGTGGATACAAGTAAATTACAAATAAATAATTTAAATCCTATTGATTTAAGATATAAAGTGGATTCGGTTGTACCATATGGTGTTTTAAAAGGAGGAATTAAACCAACCATGCGTGAATGGAGCAAAACATTTAAAAATAGAGAAGTTAATACTCCTACAAGTAAACCAAGTATAATTCCTATTTCTGGAAATAGTGAAAGAGAGAACAAATTAAATGCATTAAAAGAAAAAATCAAAGTAAAACAACAACAGTTATTAGAGAAAACAAATGTTGCACCAAGTATAGCGATTATAAGCAGCAATATAAATAATAATACAACCCAAATAAATAATGATAATAATAATCATTCAACATATGTAAAGACAAATAATATTAATACTAATAATATACACGATAGACAACCCGAAACCAATATCACAAAACAAATATGCAAAAAAACAATTCGTAGAAAGTATACTCTAGGAAAATCAAAAATAAAAAAAACAGTAGGTATATTATTGAAAGATAGAAATACTAGAAAAAAGGTAATAGTAGCACAAAAAGACCTAAAACAAAAATCTATTAATGACGTCAAAAAATATTTACGAGACCATCATTTGATTAAAATAGGTAGTAACGCGCCAAATGACGTTCTAAGAAAATTATATGAATCTGCAATGTTAACAGGAGAAATTAATAATAATAATAAAGATACTATGTTACACAATTTTATGCAAAATAAGCAAGATGAATAGAAATATATTTTTGTATTTTATTCTTTTCGGTTGATAATATAACATGGAAACAACAAAAAATAAACTTAGTAGCAATGAGAAAATTTTTTTTTATAGGTTAAGTAATTATTTAGACACTAAACTATATTATTTCGGAAGCGTACAAAGAGGTGACTATTTTCCTAGTTCTAGTGATATTGATATTGATATATTTACAGATAATGAAAATAATACTATTATTAAATTGATGAATTTTTTGAATGTAGAAAGAAAGGATTTCAAACGTTTGGTTTGGACATTAAATAATCATAATAAGCAACTTGCACATGGTTATAAATTAATGTATAAAAACATAGAAAATAAGTTTTGTGTAGAATTTTCTATTTATAATGAAAAATATAAGAAGCAAATTCTTTATGAACATAATGATAAACAAGATTTGCCATTTTATGCAACAATTCTACTTGTAATTATAAAATTTTTATATTATAAATTAAATATAATACCCGAAGAATGGTATACTAATGCTAAAAGATTCATTTTAAGTATAATGATATTTAAAAAAGAAGATCATTTTGTTGTCATTGATCCAAAGTAAATCAAATATTTTAATTTATTTTATATAATTTATTATATAAGATGCATTACGAATCAAAGAAATTTACTTTATTTGTAAAGGAAATATTAAAAGATTATTTTGTGAATAAAACTGTTTTAGATGTAGGTTCAGGTGATATAAATGGAAACAATAAATTTTTATTTGAAAATTGTACATATGAAGGAAATGATGTTATACAAAATGATAATGTTACTATAGTTTCTAAAACAAAAGATTTACCTTTTTATGATAATACATTTGATACGATTATATCTACTGAATGTTTTGAACATGATCCTGAGTATAAAGAATCATTTATTAAAATTTTTAAAATGTTGAAGCCTAATGGATTATTTTTTTTTACTTGTGCTGGTTTTGGTAGACCTGAACATGGAACAAGAAAAACTAGCCCTGGAGACAGTTTAGGAACAATTGGTGAAAAAGAAGATATGATGGATTATTACAAAAACCTAAATATTCTTGATGTAAATGAAGTTTTAGATCTAGACAATAATTTCATAACTTGGAATAGTTATTATAATTCAAAATCCAAAGATTTATATTTCATTGGAATCAAAAAAAGTGATGATATAGCTATAAATAATTTAGAAAAATATAACGATGAATCTGTGAAAGAAACTAGTTATAAAATTAAAATACAATAAAAATCAAAAATTCATGATTTTATTTTTTATTATATTTTATGCTTTATGCCAATGAATATAGCAATCTTCGTCTTTACATAATTTATGTGAATCATTTGTGTATTTATCCCAATATGGTATTGCGTCTGGGTCATCTTCGCCGATCATATGTTTGTGTTCATCAATATGTGATATACCCAATACTCCTGTATTAATATAAATATCTTTCACATAATTTCTTAATTCTGGATTGATCATATGACCATACCGTAACATATGATTGTCTGGTATATTCATTGTTTTACCCCATCTTGTAGAACATGCAACAGAAATATCAGTTTTATTATATACGGAATGAAACCAAGACATCGGATTATATAATATATCCTTTTCTTTTAAATCTACTTCATAACGTTCTGCGTATTTAATAAGTGGAAATTTATCCAATAATTCATCTGTATCCACGTTCAAAAACCTGGATTCGGATGCCATATAAATACCTTTTTTCTGAAATGAAGGATACAACAGTGCCAATTGATTAGGATTAAAAAATGTCCACTTTTTCTCTCCTTGAATCATTAAATAAAAATTGTTTGTGTAAGCGGCATGTAAAGCAGTACCTGTACCTTTCACTACGCCTACAAATAATTGTTTGCTATTGTTTGACATATAGCCATCTATTATATTTTCAATAACATCCATATCCGAATCTGGTAATAAGTTTTTGTGGTGATAAAATAAATTAGTTGAATTCGTTATATAACATTTATTTTCTAAAATATTTTTCAATTCTGTAAAAACATTATCTGGGCATGTTTTTTCTGAACTAGGACTCATGTACACTTTATTATTACCTGCTATTTTCATAAGATTTTCAAATTGCATTGTCTCAAAACACTTTAAATCTACGCCACGCATGACAAATGGATAATCTTTTTTAATATAATGCATAACTTTTTGTTTGAAATCGGGTTGGTCTACATGAAAAACCTCCACGGGTTTTGCATTCTCACATATTTTACCATTCATGCGCAACCATTCTAAATTTCTGTCGCAAATTTTTATTATTTTTTCACGATTTAGTGTATTATCTCCTTTTGGTATTCTTGGAAATATGGCATTATTAAATTCGGCGTAATATTCAAATGGCATTACCGGCGTAAAACCAAATTTCATATTTGAACAATATTCTGGCTCCAATTTCCAGTAATAACCGAATAAAGCATATATATCATAAAATAAAAACATGAGTGTAATATCAATTCTTTTTTTGAAAATAAAATAAATAGCAACCAACATCAGTATAAATAATATAACAAAATAGGTTTTGTTTGTTGTTTTTTTCATAATAAACGATATTTATACTATATAAAGATATTTTTGTAAATAATTATAACATATGGCACTTATTAAAGAATATTTTGAATTAACTAAAAAATATCAGAACGAATACGGTGACAAAACTATTTTATTAATGCAAGTTGGTAGTTTTTATGAGTGTTATGGTATAAGATCTTCAGGATCTGTTTATATTAAAAATAGTAAAATAACGGATTTCTCTCAAATATGTGAATTAAATGTTGTAAATAAAAACACTTGTGTTGGAGAAGAGGATGTTGTTATGGCCGGATTTAAAGTGGAGTTTCTAGAAAAATATTTGCGTAAAATCCAGGAAGCTGGATATACATGTGTTGTCTATAAACAAGATGAAGCTGCAAAAAATACAACACGGTCCTTAGAAGGTGTATACTCTCCGGGTACTTATTTTGCGTGTGAATCTAATAATTTAACCAATAATTTAACTTGTATATGGATTGAAATGATTCATAATAAACATACTAAGGTAAAAACAGTACTAGTTGGTATGTCTAATGTAGATATATTTACAGGCAAATCAAATATTTTTGAATATAAAGAAAATTACATACGTAATCCTACCACTTTTGATGAATTAGAACGTTTTATTTCCATTTACAATCCAAGCGAAGTAATTTTAATATCTAATTTATCCGACTCAGAAAACGAGGATATAATTAATTACGTAAATATCAAAACTAATGCAATTCATTTAGTAAATACGAATGAAACCACAAATGAAATCACAAATGAATCCACAAATGAAAAAAATACTGAAAATGCACACCAAAAAGTAAAAAATTGTGAAAAACAAACTTATCAAAAAGAAATATTGAATAAATTTTTCACCATTACCGATTTTGATGTTTTTTTTCAAAATTTTTATAATAATCCTATTGCAACTCAAAGTTTTTGTTATTTATTGGATTTTGTTTATCAACATAACCCTTATTTATTACATAAAATAAGTGAACCTTTCTTTGATAATTTTTCAGATAGATTAGTATTAGCAAATCATTCATTAAAACAATTAAATATTATTGATGATAATAATTATACAGGAAAATATTCATCCGTATTAAAAATGTTAAACGCCTGTTTAACACCTATGGGTAAACGTAAATTTATTCATAATTTTTTGAATCCCACTACTAACATAGAATATTTACGTTGTGAATATGATATGATTGAATATTTATTAGCTACAGAAAATTACAATAGATATAATCCATTTTTAAAAGAAAAAAACAGTCAAATAAAAGACTTATCCAAATGGGAAAGGCAAATATTCATTAAAAAAATATCTCCAAAATCGTTTTGTCAATTACACAAAAATATTAAATTAATAGAAGAAATCTTTGAATTCATTAAAAAAGATGAAACCATAATGAAATATTTGCAAGGTAAAAATAAGAATATGACAGCTGGAATGAATATTAATGATATTCAAATATATTGTAAAAATATTTATAATTATATTGAAACAAATATTAATTTACAATTAGCAAAAGATTGTGACCAATTTGATAATTTTTATATTAATTTTTTTAATTTTGGTATTGATCAGATTCTGGATGAAAAAACAGAAACAATTAAAGATTCAGAAGATCAATTAGAATGTATTCGCGCATATTTGAATATTTTAATTAAGAGTAAAGAAAAAAATTCCAAATCAAAAACAACTAATACAGAATATGTAAAAATTCATGAAACTGAAAAAAATAATTATAATTTAATTACCACGAATCGTCGTTGTAAATTATTAGATGATTGTTTATCTAAGAATGAAGAAATAGTTCCATTAACTTATACTTCAGAATTAACCAATACAGTTAAAACGTTGAATATTTCTATTGTAAAAAAAGATTTTGATTATAACAAACAAACTGCATCCAATTGTTCTATTTCAAATCCATTAATAAATCGTATATGTAAAACTATTACTTCTACCAAAATATTAATGAAAGAATTGATTACAATTTCATTCAATAATTTTGTTGAAAATTTTGGCGAGCAATTTCAAATGCAATTAGAATATATTATTGATTTTATTACCATTATTGATATGTTATATGCTAAAACCTATATTAGTAAAAAATATAATTATTGTAAACCGGAAATTACTATTAGTCATAATATAAATAATATAAATAATATAGAAAATATATATAATAACAAATCCTTTTTAGAAGCGAAAAATATACGACATTGTTTGATAGAACATTTACAGACCAATGAGTATTATGTAACGAACGATGTTTCATTAGGGAATGATGAGACAGACGGTATATTATTATATGGTACTAACGCAGTTGGTAAAACAAGTCTAATACGTGCTATAGGCATTGCAGTAATAATGGCACAATCCGGTTTGTATGTACCTTGCAGTGAGTTTAAATTTTTTCCGTATAAATATATTTTTACACGCATCCTGGGAAATGATAATATGTTCAAAGGTCTCTCTACATTCGCTGTTGAAATGTCTGAATTGCGAACTATTTTACGATATGCTAATGAGAATAGTTTAATATTAGGAGATGAATTATGTTCTGGTACGGAAATTTCCTCCGCTATAAGTATTTTTGTAGCAGGAATACAAAAAATACATACTTGTAAAAGCAGTTATATTTTTGCAACACATCTACATGAAATAGTAAATTATGATGAAATAGAATCCTTGGACAGTTTAAAAATTAAACATATGTCCGTTATTTATGATAAAGAAAATGATTGTTTAGTATATGATCGTAAATTAAAAGATGGTCCTGGTAATTGCATGTATGGTTTAGAAGTTTGTAAATCATTGAATTTACCGTTGGATTTTATGGAGAATGCATATAGTATTCGCGCAAAGTACAATAAAGAATCAGGTAGTATTCTTTCTTTGAAGAAATCGCATTTTAACGCAAAAAAAATAATGGGTACTTGTGAAATTTGCGAAGTGAATATTGGAACAGAAATTCATCATCTACAGCATCAATCCGATGCAGATGATAATGGGTTTATTAACAATAATGGTTATAAAATACATAAAAATAATCCAGCTAATTTAATGACGTTATGTGAAAAATGTCACAACAATTTTCATCGGAATATAGAAAATACATCCACAATAAATGAAAATGAGAATGACTCTGTAATAAGCGCATTAACTGGATCAAGTGATATAAAAAATAAAATAAAGAAACAGCATAAAAAGGTAAAAACTACAAAAGGAATTAAACTACAAGAAATTTAATGTCTTCTTCTGTGACGTCTAGTTTTTGATGATCGTTGACTTTGAATGCTACTAATACCTTTACTAATACCTTTTACTCCTAAATCAAACCCAGTCAAAACAGAGCCATAAACAACTCCTAATCCTTTTTCAATTTTAGGTGCATTTTTCAAAGTAATATTTTTAACATTACTTCCTACACTTGTTATTCCAGACGCAATAGCTGGTAAAGTTTTGTTTGCGGTTCTAGTAAATTTTTTAAGAAATCCTCTTTTACTTCTTCTATGAGTACGTTTGTGTGATTTTCTAGCCATTATAATATATTTTGATATAATAATTTTGTATATAAGAATTTACAACTTTAATAATTTTTATATTTAGATGTTTATTTAAAAAAAAATGATTTAATTAATAAAAAATATAAGAATAATATAATATATTAATTTATTACATACATAAAATGATAATTCCTATTAAATGTTTTACTTGTGGCATGGTTCTTGCAGACAAATATAGATTTTACCTAGAAGAGGTGCGTAAAAGAAAATTATCTAAATCAATGGATATTGATAAAGTTTTATATTTGACTAAAGAATTTCATGATAAAACTCCAGAAGGAGAAGTTTTAGATGAATTAAATATGAAAAAAATGTGTTGTCGTAGACATTTCCTTACACATGTTGATATTGAATAAAATTGTATTTACTAATTTTATAAAAAATAATTATATATAAGTAATATATAAATATTTTTTATGTCTAGATCTAAAACATCTAAAAGACACCAAAAAGTCTATAAAATGAAAGGTTGTTCAAAAAAATCACGTTGCACTCGTAAAAAACATCGTGGAGGTAGTTGTTCTTCTAATTTAGCAACAACTACAACTAATGTGAACGGTGCAAATCCTTTATATCCAAATAGTGGTCCTCCATCAAATGGATTCAATTTTTTAAATCCTCTTAATATACAAAGAGGTGGTTCCTGTAATTGTGGCTCTATAATGAGTGGTGGTAAAAAAGGTCATCGTAATGAATGTAGATGTAGTAAATGTAAAAAATCCACGTCAAGAATGTATGGTGGATTTTATAAAGCAGCAAATAATAGTAGTTCATTGTCTAATTGGACCGATGGATCTCTTGGTAGTTCATATGACAATACTCCAAACGTGGTACCACTGAAGGGTGGTTCATATCTAACACCAAGTTTAATTGGTAGTCCATATGTAAACCCAAATAATTTACCAGGTGCAAACGGTATAACTGGAGATGCTAATTATTACTCAGTAAATAATTACAATAATGATGTATCTAGACAAATGGTAAATCTAGGTGCAAACCAACCTTTTTTAAATCTAAAAGGTGGTAAAAAATATAGAACAAGAAAACAACGGGGTGGGGTTTTTAATAATTTTTTGGGTCAAGATCTTATCAATTTTGGTAGACAATTAAATTATGGTGCTACCAGTACTTTTAATGCTTTGAATGGTACCTCTAGACATGCCAATCCATTACCTTGGAAAGATCAATTAGTTTCTAATAATTAAAACATTTTTGTATTTTTCATATTTTTATCTTTTTTTCTAATAATAATACAAATGGCTTTCCCTAAAAGTATTAAAGAATTATGCACTCCAGCAATGATTTATTTTTTGTTATCTATGATAACTATAATTATAAGTTTAATTCAAAATTTAGGCAATTCTAGTATATATGAACTAGGATGTTTTTCATGTCCTGTAACTAGCACTACATTAATATTTATTGTAAAAATTATTTATGTTTTCTTCTGGACTTATGTATTGAATTTAATATGTAAAGATGGTAAATCTCTACTGTCGTGGTTATTAGTATTTTTCCCTTTCATTATGTTTATGTTATTATTTGTATTTTTCATGTTATTTCAATATGTATAAATCTAATTTTATATTTATAATCTAATGTTATTATAAGTATAAAATGCCGAGTAATTCAAAAAATGGTTTTTCATATTCAAAAAATGGTTGGAAGTATGTTCAAATTAAAGGTAAACCGAGAGAACGTGGTTATGCATATGGATTTGAATGTGCAAAAGAATTTAATGAAATTCAAAAAATGTTGAAATTTTTTATGGTTGAATCTTATGGAAAAGATTGGTCTTATTTTATCAAAATAATTAATGATGATTTCAAAGAAATGACCAAAAATGACTTTAATGAATTTTATGAAGAAATGGAAGGTATTGCTGAAGGTTGTAATGCTAATGGATGTGAAACTTCTGTGGACGAAATTATCGCTTGGAATTTCTATATGTCAATACCTTATTGGTATCCAAATTGGGTTGAAACACAGGATAATTTAAATGGTGTAAAAACTGCAAAAAGTGCTGGTCCTAGAGAAGGTGGTGCAAAAGATCATTGTAGCGCATTTATTGCAGTAGGTTCAGATTGGACTGAGGATGGTAAAATAGTGGTGGCGCATAATTCATTTTGTGATTATATTGACGGACAATATTCCAATATTGTTTTGGATGTGCAACCTGAAAATGGGTTTCGTATTATAATGCAAACAAGTCCTTGTTGGATCTGGAGTGGCACTGATTTTTTTGTAACATCTAAAGGAATTATTGGAACTGAAACAACTATAGGAGGGTTTCTACCATATGTAAAAAAATTTCCGATTGGTTATCGTATTCGTAAAGCAATGCAATATGGAAAAACAATGGATGAATATGTTGAAATATTATTAGATGGAAATTCTGGAGACTATGCAAACTCTTGGTTATTTGGAGACACTAATACAAATGAAATATTAAGGTTAGAATTGGGACTTCAATTTCATAAAGTAGAGAGAACAAATAACGGTTATTTTATTGGATTTAATGCAACATATGACCCACAAATTAGAAATATAGAATGCGTGAACTCCGGTTTTTATGATGTTCGTAGACATCAAGGTGCACGATATGTTAGATTAAATGATTTAATGGATGAACATAAGGGTAAAATCAATATAGATATTGCAAAAAAAATTATCGCAGATCATTATGATGTATATTTAGAAAAAGAAAATAAGTGTTCTAGAACAGTATGTTCACATTATGAATTAGATGCGAGAGAATATATGTCAGCTCCAGGAAGACCGCTACCTTTTGCACCACGTGGTGCTGTAGATGGGTTTGTTTGTGATTCTAACATGGCAAAAAATATGATGATTTGTGGCAGATATGGTAATTCTTGTGGTACTCCTTTTATTAAAAATGAATTTATAAAAAAACACCGACAATATGAGATGTTTGCTCCTTATTTAAAAGACAGACTATCTCAAGAATGGACAGATTTATCTATGGTTAAGCCGTCAAAAGAGACAAAAAATACTGAAAATAAACAAGAAGGAGGAAATAAAAAAAGCAAGCCTAGCTTTAGACTTACCTGCCGTAGCAAAAATAAAATGCATAAGAAACATACCTTAAAATCCCGTTAAAAGTTGTAAAATATTTATTTTCATCATTCATCATTCATCATCATCATCATTCATCATCATCATCATTCATCATAATCATCATCATGATGGTTATAAGAATAATAATTATCACAAATTAATGATGGCTCTATTTCATCTACATTTTCCGTCATGTCTGTTTTATCCAATTCAACGACAGCATGTACACTTGTATTACAAGATACTATTTTCAATCCTTCTTTATATTTTACTAATTCAATAATTTTATAAGCAACAATTATTTTATTTATTGGATGTAAATATTCATATTCATAATCCGCTATTTTTGATGTTATTTTATAAAAAGTTTTTTCCGTATTTCTTTGTCTAGATAGTTTTTTCTTGGCATTTTGAAATGCTACTTTTTTTGCATATTCTACGTCCTCTGTAACTCCTACTACTTCAAATCTATTGTCTTTACGATAATCAGTAAAATCAACTACAGCATACATTTTTTGAATAATTGATTGATATATTTGTTATTTGTTATTATCTATTTTTAATTAAAAAGTTATCAATTTTTTTAATTAAAAAATATCAATTTTTTATATAAATTCTAAAACAATAATATAATAATAATATAAAATATAAATTATAAATCAATATATGGATAACAAAGATAAAATATCATGGAAAATTATTGACAAATATTTTAATGACAATGCTAATAATTTAGTGGCGCATCATTTAGAGTCTTATAATGATTTTTTTAACAATGGAATTAATCGTATTTTTCGCGAAAACAACCCTATACGTTTTATAGAAAATGAAGAAGAATCTACGTCTTCTAATAAAAGGAACGAATGCCTTTTATATTTAGGAGGTAAAGACGGTAATAAAATATATTTTGGAAAACCAATTATTTATGATGATAACAATGCTCATTATATGTATCCAAATGATGCTAGACTTAGAAATATGACTTATGGTACAACCATTCATTACGATGTGGATGTTGATTTTATTTATTATAAAGATGATCAAAAAATAGAGCATTCTATTACGCTTAACAAAATATACCTTGGACGTTTTCCTATCATGTTACAATCGGATTTATGTATTTTGAAATCATTAAATAAGGATGTTAGATTTAATTTGGGTGAATGCAAGAATGATTATGGTGGTTATTTTATTATTGATGGCAAAGAAAAATTAATTATTCCTCAGGAAAAATTTGCTGATAATATGCTTTATATTAGAAAAAATAAAGAAGATGAACTTTACAGTCATTCCGCAGAAATAAGATCAGTCTCGGAAGATGCGTCTAAACCTATTCGTACTACAGCAGTTAAAATAGTTGCTCCTTCTGCTTCTTTATCCAATAATCAGATAGTAGTAGCAGTTCCAAATGTAAGAAAACCAGTACCGCTTTTTATTTTAATGCGAGCATTAGGAGTATCATCAGATAAAGAAATTATTAAAACATGTTTATTAGATCTAGAAAAAAACGCGGATTATATAGATTTATTTATACCTTCTATTCACGATGCCAACAGAATTTTTAACCAAGAAACCGCACTAAAATATATTGCAACTTTTACTAAAAGAGGTACTGTATCTAGTGTAATGGAAATATTATCAGATTATTTTTTACCTCATATTGGTGAATTTAATTTTTTAGATAAAGCATTTTTTGTTGGTTATATGGTACACAAATTATTGAAAGTATATACTTTACAAGAAAAACCAACAGATAGAGATAATTTCCGTTTTAAGAGAATTGAATTAACTGGATCCCTTATTTATGATCTATTTCGTGAATATTATTTAATACAAAAAAGAAATATATCTAAGAAAATAGACGAAGAATATTACTATCACAAAGGTGAATATAAAAACAGTGAAGGAATTATGGAACAAGAAATATCTAGAGGTAAAAATACTAAATCACATGAAGAAGAAAATAAATACAAAGATAATTTTATTAGTTTAATTGAAACGAATATTAAGCATTTTTTTAAAGACAGAGATGTTGAATTGGGTTTTAAAAAAGCATTTAAAGGTAATTGGGGTTCAGAAACACATACCAAACGATTAGGAGTCGTACAAGATTTAAATAGATTAAGTTATTATACTTTTATTTCACATCTTAGAAAAATAAATTTACCTTTGGACGCAAGTGCAAAAGTAGTTGGACCGCGTTTATTAAATAGTTCTCAATGGGGGTTAATAGATCCAATTGATACGCCAGACGGAGGAAATATAGGTCTGCATAAACATTTAGCTATTTCTACTCATATTACAAGTGGTAGCTCATCAAAACCAATGATACAATGGTTACGAAGTAACACACCATTAAAATTAATTTTAGAATGTCATACAGAATATTTGTCTAGTAGTACTAAAGTTTTTGTAAATGGTAATTGGATTGGTGTTGTAGACAAGCCTATTCATGATTCCATTGGACCAAAAAATGAATTAGGCTTGGTTGAGTTATTAAAATTATACAGGAGAAATGGTATCATTCCTACATTTACAAGTATTTCTTTTGACTATGAACAAAACGAAGTAAATATTTATACAGATCCAGGAAGACTTACAAGACCTATTTATTACATTGATAATAATATTAACAGTTATGATAGAAAAAATGTTATTGAATTGATTCAAGAAGAGAAACTTTCATGGCAACAATTAGTTAGTGGTTTTAAAAATAAATCAGACGAAAGTTTTCATTTCAAATCTAATAAAGTATATCGTCTAGAAGAATTATATAATGATTTATTTTCTGATAACACAAATAATTTATCAAGTGAAATTTATAATGAACTGCAAAAATATAAATCTGTTATTGATTATTTAGATACTGCAGAAGAAGAATCATGTCTTATTGCAAATTATTCGGACGACAATAAGAAGAATAAGTACTACACTCATGTTGAAATAGATCCATCTTTAATTTTAGGTGTAATGGGTAATTTAATTATTTATCCTGAACACAATCCGGTTACACGTAATTCTTTTTCGTGCGGTCAAAGTAAGCAAGCGGTTTCAATGTATCACACTAACTATCCAATGCGCATTGATAAAATGGGAGTTGTCTTGAATTACGGTCAAAAACCACTTATCAAATCTAGATACTTAGAATATATTAATAATGAAGAAATCCCTTATGGCGTAAATGCAATTGTTGCAATAATGTGTTATACTGGTTATAATGTAGAAGATGCTATTCTCATTAATGAAGGTGCTATTCATAGAGGCATATTCCGAACAACGTATTATTCCATGTATCAGGCACGTGAAGAAAGTTCAAAAGTATCTGGAATGATCAATTCACGTTTTGCAAATATTGAAAAAAATAATGTTGTAAAAATAAAACCTGGTTATGATTATAGTTTGTTAGATGATCATGGTATGATAAAAGAAAATACACCACTTAATGATAAAATTGTCCTCATCGGTAAAATTACAAGTGATGTTGAGAACAAAGATCGTTTTATTGATGATTCAGTGAAACCCAAAAAAGGTCAATTAGGATTTGTGGATAAATCCTTTATTACTCAAGGCGAAGAAGGTTTTAATATTGCAAAAGTCCGTATTCGTGAAGAGAGAATACCTGCTATTGGTGACAAAATGGCTTGTGCTTTACCAACACAACAAGTTTTAACAAATAAAGGATGGATAGAAATTAAAGATGTTGACATTACTAAACACAAAGTCGCTACTTTAGATACAAATGGTAATATGTGCTATGAATATCCTGTTAATAAATTTGAATATGACCATAATGGAAAAATTTATTATGTTAAAAACAAACAAGTGCAGGTTATATGTACATTAAATCATAAATTATATGTTAAGAGAAGAGAACAAATAAAAGGAGAAAAAGAATATGAATTAATTGAAGCTGAGAATGTTGTCGGTAAAATGGTACGTTTTCAAAAATCTATGAAAAATGTATATCCTGATGTTGAATGGATGGAATTAGGAAATAAAAAGTATAAAATGGACGATTGGTTACAACTTTTGGGAATGTTTATTGCAGATGGTTCTAGTAATAAAGCTGGATCAATACAATTAACAGCTATAAAACCAAGAAAAATTTCATTTATCATAAATATTTTAACTAAATTGAATTTACAAGATAAATATGATAATATCCAAAATAAATTTAATATATTAAAAGGTCAATATCCTGAAATTTACACACATTTTGATAATTTAAGTGTAGGCGCATTAAATAAATATTTACCTGAATATGTTTGGTCATTATCACAAAGACAATGTATTATTTTATTAGAGGCATTAATGGAAGGTGATGGTCACACTTATGCAGATGGATTTTCTAGATATGGAACAATTAGTACTACATTAGCAAATGATATTTGTAGATTAGCTGTTCATTGTGGATGGTCTGGTGTTATAAAAATTGCCGCGGAACCTGGTGATAATCCACATATGATAAAAGGATCTGGACATAATAAAGATAAGTTCCATTTTATTGAATCTAAACATACATATTATAAAATAAGTATTATTCGTAAGCAAAACCAGCCATATATTAATAAAAAAGTAAACGTTTCCAATGAGGAAAAAATAATAGATTATGAAGGAAAGGTATATTGTATTGAAATGCCTTCGTCCCATTTATACTACATGCGCGAAAACAATTTCGCACCATCTATGCTAATAGGAAATTCAAGGGCGGGACAAAAAGGAACGTTAGGTCTCATTATTCCTGAAGAAGACATGCCTTTTACTGCGGACGGAATCAGACCCGATCTTATTATTAATCCACATGCTATTCCATCTCGTATGACAATTGGACAAATTGTTGAATCTTTATTCGGTAAAGTATGCACTAGTTATGGTGCTTTCGGTGACTGTACCGCTTTTCAAATGAAAGGTTCTAATTATTCTACTTATGCACCATTTTTAGTAAAGGCAGGTTTTAATTCTACAGGTAACCAAATATTATACAACGGTATGACTGGTGAACAAATCCAAAGTGATATTTATATTGGACCAACCTATTATATGCGTTTAAAACATATGGTAAAGGATAAAATTAACTATCGTGCTACTGGTCCAAGAACTAATTTAACAAGACAAACAGTTCAAGGTAGAGCAAATGACGGAGGTTTAAGAATTGGTGAAATGGAACGTGACGGAGTACTTGCACACGGTATGTCCTACTTTTTGAATGAATCTTTCTTGATAAGAGGAGATGAATATTATATGGCAGTATGTAATAAGACTGGTGCTATTGCTATTTATAATGAAATCAAAAATATATTTTTGAGCCCTTTTGCAGATGGTCCTGTTAAATTTCATACTAATCCAGATGGTTCTATGAATGTTCAAAATATATCTAAATTTGGAAGATCTTTTAGTGTTCTTAGAATACCTTATTCTTTTAAGTTATTGATACAAGAACTACAAACCATGAATATTCAAATGAGAATTATTACAGATGAAAATGTAGATCAAATGCTAAGTTTATCATATTCAAATAATATTAATGAATTATTACAAACAACTATGGTTGACATATCAACAACAACATCAACAACACAAAATGAAGAAATCATTAATTTAACTTTGAAAATGAGTATTAATAACTTAAAAAGAGATATCAAGGATAATTTAACTTCTGGTGATAAAAGCGTAAAAATGACTAAAATAGAAGATGCTATTCAGGCAATTGATTCCGAAGAAAAAGACTTACCAATTATTCCAATTAATATAAAACCTCCAGAAACTTCCGAAACTCCTATTTTATCAGATGAGAGTGTACCTTATGCCCCTGGATCTCCTGCATACGAAAGTGATGGAGAAATATATATTGGTGAAAATAACTTATCTGATACAACTACACCTTTTAATCCAGAAAGTTCAATAGATGAAATTTTAAATGAACCAATATTAATTAAAAAACCACTAGTTCCAACAAATGTAGAACCAGATAAGAAAAGTATTTTAGAAATTGAGGAAAAACCATCAGAATCGTCAAATGATAAATCCAATAATAATAATGAAAATGTAGTGTCAACAAACACTACTGAATCTAATAATTCAAATAATACGAATAATAGTAATGAAACAAAAAAAATAATTATTCCATAACCTTATATAAGATTTATTAAAAAAAATGAAATAATATAAATACAAATCATATATTAATATTTATATCTATATATATTTACAATGCAAAGTCAAAATCATAGTGGTTTAATTTCATCCGTTTACAAAGCAAGAAAAACAATTCTTGAATTAATGGATAAACAAGGTTATAATATTGATGATTATGTAAATTTTAGTATCAACGAAGTAAATTCTATGAAGCAAAACAATCAACTAGATATGTTTTTAGAAAAAAAAACAGAAGATTCATCTAATATAAAACGTAAAAAAAAAATATACATCCGTTTTTATCTAACAAAAATGATAAGACCTGCAAATATTCAAGAAATGATTGATGATTTATTTAATTTAGAAGAATTATTAACAAAAGAAGACACCCTTTTTATAATTATTAAAGACGAAGTAAATGAGACTATTATTAATGAATTAAAACATATTTGGGAAAAAGATGGCATATTTATTGTGATAGAAAATATTAAACGATTACAATTCAATATATTAAATCACACTTTAGTACCCGAACATACAATTATGAATGAAAAAGAACTACAGGAAGTGATGAAAAAATATAATATCAAAAATAAAATGGAATTTCCGGATATATCTAGGTTTGATCCAGTTGCACGTGTTATAGGATTAAGACCTGGAGATATATGTAAAATTATTAGACCAAGTAAAACAGCTATTACAACAGAATATTATCGTGTTTGTATATAAATTCTGAATTATATAAATAAAAATAGGTATATAAACAAAAAATACTATAAATAGTATACATAATTTTTTTTATATGTTATTTGAAGTGCCTATTGAGAATAAATTTACTATATATAGTAAAAGTGGATGTACCAATTGTAGAATTGTGAAAGATTTAATTAAAAAGGCTAATTTAGATTACGAAATTATTGATTGTGATGATTATTTATTAGAAAATAAAGAAGAGTTTTTACAATTTATTAACAGTTATTCTAATAAAGATTGGAAATCATTTCCAATTGTATTTTTAAATGGTAAATTCGTTGGAGGTTTAACAGAAACAAAAGATTTATTAGATAAAATAAATAAAAATAATCTAAGTTTTTCTGATGAAAATTTTTAAATATATTAATATAGTAATAGTAATATTATATGAACACTGATCTATTTAAAAATATAATACAACCTAATATTTTGCAAAATAAAGTAGAAATTATTGAAGAAAAATTACCAGCAATTTTAGATGATTTTAAAAAATATTATGTTTTTTTTAATAAAAACCCTACTTATAATGAATACCAAATAATATATGAAAATATACAAAGTAATTTAAATTCTATTAATACAGAATTAGTATCTATTTCTAATCAAACAAATAAAAATTCAGGAAAAATTAGTGAATATTTAATAAAATTAAACAAATCTATACAAGAAGAAAAGAAAAAGAATTTAAAATTTAAAAATATACAAGGTACTATTAATAATAATTATGATAATTCTAAAATAATGATAGATGAATATAAACAAACATATAACGATCATTATATGAAAAATGTGTTAATAGTTCTAGGAATTTTTATTAGCGGTACAGCATTAATTAAGGTATTTACTAACAGAACAGTATGAAATTATTAGTATAAATTTTAAAAAATATTATCAATTATAATAAATATAGACATTAATATAATTGATAATGATTAATTTATTTTCTTTTAAAAATAAAAATAATAATAATTTTTTAGATAAAAATTTACAAAAATATATTGATAAAAAAAATAACGAAACATTCAATTTATTCACAAAAATAAATGGTAATCAATCACTTCTTAGTTATAAAAACTTTTCATCTGATTTTTCAAATCTTAAAATTCATAAAAATCTAATAAAAGCGGGATGTATTTGTGAATTTTCTGAATTGTGTAATTTGCATAAATCAAATTATTACGTTAATAATAGAAATGATAACAAATATAATATTTGTGGCGTCGTTGATGATGACGATGAAGCCGATGATAATAACAAATCATATTTTTTTTATATAATTATTGGTTGTACTACTAGTATCATGGGAATTGTATATTTTATATATTATAATAAATTTTTTTATATAATAAATATAATATAAATGTCCAACAATGATTTTGATTCCGTTATATTAGATTTAGAAAGTTTAATTAAAGAATATGATATAATTTTAACAAAATACAAACAAGTTCAAAGCGACTATAATAGTTATTTAAAAAATAATGCTACTTCTACATTAACTAATATAAAAAATAGTTTATTTCAAGGTACAAATATAATATCTAATACCAATGTCCAAGATATTAATAGTTGTTCTGCATTATGTAGTAAAACTACTGGTTGCAGTGGTGCTACTTTCAAAAATATAAGTGGTAATATACCTAACTGTATGATAAGTGGTGGTGACGGAAATGTATTAACTACTTATGATGATTCATATGCAATAATTTTTGTCAATAAAAATTATTTATTGACATTGGAACAATTTAATTTACAATTAATAGATATTAGTAATACAATTATTCAAACATTTCAAGATAATATAGATATTTTTACAAATGATGATATGAATAGAATAAATAAATATAATGTATTGAAACAAAATTATATGCAGTTAGAAACACAACGTTCCAATATATCGGCTCAATTAAAAAATTACCAAAGTTTAGAAGGAAAATATAATGAAAGTGAGTTAATTGTGCAAAAAAATTACTATAATTATATTTTACTATTATTTATTGTAATATTATGTTTCCTACTATTAACAGATTCTTTTACTAATTTTTTTGGTCAAACTGTTTTACCTGTTTTAAGTAGTTATACGAAAATATTTTTGATAATTTTAGTTTGTATTTATATATTATACATGTTTAGTTATTCATTTCCAGTATAAATTAGTGAATTATTATTATTTTATTTTATAAATTTTATTGTATTCAATTAATATATGAATACAATGATAAATAACTTATTTGATTTACCATATTTAGATAATAATATTAATAACCAAAATCCTGCTAATCCATCTCTTATGCAAGGGTTTGAATTTACACAAAACCAAAATAAATTTAAAGAGGGTTATACTTCTGGTTATGAAAAACAATATAATAATTCAATACAAAGTTATGCTGATTTTCAATCTGGATTTAAAGATGATGCAATTAAATACTCACAACGTGTAGATCCAAAAAATCCACTATTGAATAAAATAATTCGTTTTAGCACCGGAGAATTATCTTATGTAACCAAACAAGGTGTTGCAAAATTAATTCCTACGCCAGAAATTTTAAATAGTATTTCTCAAAAAAATGGATGTCCAATAAATGATAGTAACAGTTTTATTAATATAAATATTCCATGGTCTAGTGATTATAATGTAGAAGGAAATCAATTACCTACTAATCCGCCTCTAATTATTGGAAAACGAATGCAATTAAATGGAAGCTGCGGTTATGAAGGTTCTAATGTATTTGTGAATTCTATTTTGTCTTCTGATCCAAAACCATCTTATGTTGGTTGTTACAAGGATAAAAAATATGAACCAAAATTTACTAAACTTTCAGGAACCTATAACTTTCAGCAATGTAAGGATGCAGCAGTAAAAAGAGAATATCAATATTACACTTTAAATGATGTAGATGCATCTAGTAAAATCGGCAATTGTTTAGTTAGTAATGATAAAAATACCATAATTAATAATATACAAGCATATGATTTTGTCCCATTATGGTCATCTAATACTAGTGGTCAAAGTGGAACTTATGTTAAATTATCTAATGATGGAACCTTATCTATTCGTGATAAAGACCATAATGTTTATTTTTCAACACAATCAGACACTAGTTGTGCGGATATCAGTTATAATTTAATTCCTAATAGACGAGCACCTGGGTATGATATAGATTATCGTTCTGGTGTTACTCCAGATGATTGTAAAACAGTTTGTAATAATAATTCAAAGTGTGCTGGGTTTACATTTAATTTGCTATCAAATAATCAATGTTGGATTAAAAAAGGTGGATTTACTAATAACATTGAATACAATAAAAACAGAAATACATATCAAAAATCTGTTAACACATCTAAGTGTAAGTTTTTTCTTGTTTTACAAGATGATGGTAATATGTGTGTATATAGAGGTACACCAAATGGTATTGATAATTTTTTAATTTGGTGTTCCGATACTAAAGGAAAACAATTATTAGCAAATAAAAAATTTGTTTCTAGTAAAGGAAAATATGGTATACCAATATTAACAATGAATCAAATATTAAATAGAGGTGATTTTATTTGCTCTAACTCTGGAAATCTACTTTTAAAAATGGAGAAAGACGGTAATTTAGTGTTATATACATTTAAATTAAGTTGTGATAATACAATAGATAATATAAATTATTATGGAAAAAATAGAGCTATTTCATTATATGATATTGGAAGTGTTGGTGTTGTCTCTAATATGGGTAAAGTTGGTTATGTAGATGCCGACTCACAAATACACACTTACCCTGATGAACGTATTGAATATTCTAATGATTATAATCTAAGTTATAAAGACAGTAATATAAATGGATATGATTTATCAAATACATATGCAAAACAAAGTAACATTTCATTATCAGAATGTAAAAATATCTGTAATGATGATCCTGATTGTAATGCATTTGTATATGATACTACAGGACCCTCACCTATTTGTTTGCCAAAAAGTTTACCCGATAAAAATATGTATTCACCTAATAATTTCATTCCTTCTTTTGGAAAAACAAGTTTTTTAAGAGATAAAAAAATTATTAACCCACCTATTGGTATTGACAATAAAATAAATAATATTGATTCTGTTTATTATAATAATTATGGTAAGCAAGGTGGTGATTTACAAAATTCATATGGTTTAGGAAAGTTACTTATAAATAATACTGGTGAATTTGATAATTTCTATCAAAATATAAATAAAGCAGCTTCTCAAATAAATAAAAATGTTAATAATTTAGCTAATTTTAAAATAGAAGGTTTTGAAGGATTAACAGAACAAGATATTCCTAAAAAATTTTTAATCCCAGTGTCACAAACACAAAAATTTAAACAAAAAATTGAACAGTTAACAGAAAATGAAACAATTGTAGACAATATTTTAACAGATACTAATATAAAAATATTGCAAAAAAACTATAGTTATATAGCATGGAGTATTTTAGCATTAGCCGTACTTGTAGTTACAATAAAAATTAAAAATATTTAACAATATTTAAAATTATTAATAATTTTATTGTATTCAATTAATATATGAATACAATGACAAATGATTTATTTAATTTACCTTATATAGATAATAACAAAGAAAAACTTGTAATTCCATCCCTTACGCAGGGGGTTGATTTTACTAAAAACCAAAATAAAATTAAAGAAGGATTTACAAGTAATTATGAAAATAATCAAAGTCAATTAAAAAAATCAATACAACAATATTCAGATTTTCAATCAGATTTTAAAACTGATGTAGTTAATTATTCACAACGTATAGATCCAAAAACAAATCCTTATTTGAATAAAACTATAAGATTTACAACGGGACACATTTGTTATGTTACAAATCAAGGTGTTGTAAAATATGTTCCTAGTATGGATATTTGGAAATCAGCCAATATTCCTGAAAATTTTATTGAAATTAAATTGCCTTATTTGGATTCTTATCAAACACTAGGAACTCTAATTCCAACAAGTCCACCTTTAATATCAGGAAGTAACGTTATAATGAATCAAACATTTGGAAACGAAGGCTCAAGTGTTTTTGTAAATCAAATGAATACAAATATACAATCTAAATATATCGGTTGTTATGCGAATGATAAAACAAATAGTCTTATGTCATTTGTTGGAGGGTCGCCTTCTGATATAGTAATAACTGTTAATATTCCTAATGGAACTTTCAGCGAACCAAATCTAGGTAACAATAGGTGGGAATACATAACTGGCAACAAAGTTCCTGGATGGCACTTTGGACAGGCAGCATTATTAAACAACGCAGGAGCTTGGGGTTATCCAACGCCCTATCCAAATGGTCAACAATGTGTGAGTTTACAAAATACAGGTTATGTTAATACAATAATAAATTTAAGCAGCGGAGTAAATTATACTTTAAAATTTTATGCTTGTGGTAGAAATTGTTGTACAGGTCAACTATCTAATCCTATAAACGTTCAATTATATACAACTTCAAACACTTTTATATCAACTATTTTTAATATTCAACCTTCTATTAATAAATGGAATGAATATACTGTAAATTTTACAGTTACTAGAACAGAGAGCTATAAATTATATTTTTCAGGTACGACTTCATCAGGAGATCAATCTTCTGCTATTCAAGATATAAGATTAAGTTATTCTTCTTCATCTAAAGGTAAATATACTTATAATGATTGTAAACAAATGGCAATTCAAAAGGGATTTCAATATTTTTCTTTACAAAATACAGATTCAATTACTGGTTTAGGTTTTTGTGCAGTAAGTAATGACTACAATAAAATAACAAGCAAAGGTAGAAGATATTTTTCAAAAAAAGTATTATGGCATTCCGGTACTGGCGGTACATCTGCTGCTTATGCTATATTATCTGATGATGGTACTTTATCAGTGCGTGATAATAATAACAAAATTTATTGGTCATCGCCTCGCGATAAAAGTTGTGATACTTATTATGAAGAACACATTAAGAAAGATGCTCCCGGTAATGATATAGATCATAAAAGAGGTATTACAGTAGGCGATTGTAAAACGATGTGCAACAATAATTCAAGGTGTGAGGGGTTTGCTTATGTCCCAAAATGGCGAGCTTGTTGGATCAAAAACAATGGATTATTGAATGTTGGCTATAATGAAATTGTAAACCTGTACAAAAAAACAAAAAAAACATGTAACCATTTTTTAATTTTACAAACAGATGGTAATATGGTAATATATAAGGGAACTGAACCAAATAATAATCAAGGACATGTATGGAACACAGCGACTCATAACGGTAATCCTGGTAAAAACTCTAGATATGAAGCAAAAAAAGGTAAATTTGGCGTAGAATTTATGAAAACTAACCAAGTTCTTTTTAAAGGCGAATGGTTAGGATCATCTGACGGAAGACGTTTATTAAGAATGGAGAAAGATGGTAATCTTATCTTGTATGAATTTACTATAAATTGTAATAAAACAAACATAGACGGCGAAGATGTATTTTATGCTAATAAAATAACAAACGCTATATATAGTACAAATAGCGTAGGTATAAAAGAAAATATGGGAAAAATCGCATATGTTGATGGAGATTCTAATTTACATGTTTATCCTGAAAAAGATATACTTTATTCAGATGCATATAGTACTGTATATAAAAACACTAGTGTTACTGGTAATGATATTCCTAACGCATCTAGTAATGTCACCAATGTTAATGATTGTATGTCTTCATGTAACAAGAGAACAGATTGCAATGCTTTCGTATATGATACCACAGGTCCTTCACCTATTTGTTTACCCAAAAAATTACCTGGTAAAGATATTTATTCACCGAATATTTTTAACCCTACTATTGGAAAAATGTCATATCTAAGAGATAAAAAGGTTATAGTTCCACCCGCTGGTATTAACAGCAAAATAAATAATATTGATTCAATAAAATATAGCAAATATGTAAATGGAAGAAAAATTAACAATAAACTTCTTTTAGGAAAGAATGAAAGTGAACGATTGAATAATTTGTATAAAAATATGAATCAACCTGCTTCGCAAATAATTCAAGATACACGTAATTTAGGCAAATTTAGTAAGGAAGGTTTTGAAGGTTTTGAAGGTTTTGGAGGTTTTGGAGGATTGACACAACAAGAGATTCCCAAAAAATTTTTTACACCACTTTTACAAACTTATCAAATTAAAGATAAAATTAAACAGTTAAAGGATAATGAAGAAATTATGGATAATATTTTAACAGATACTAATATAAAAATATTACAACAAAATTACAGTTATATAGCATGGAGTATTTTAGCATTGGCTTCACTTCTACTTACAATGAAAATTAAAAATAGTTAACAATATTTAAATTTTTAAATTATTATATTATAATAATATAATAATATTTTATAATATACTTATGGCTACATTAAGTTTAGATTCTATTTTTTCAAATAATATTACTTCTAGTTTACAAGGTCCATCTACAAATATATCAAGCTATGTTACTGCAAGTAGTAATGGCGAGAATCTTTTGAATGATATCATTTCTCTTCAAAATCTTGAAAAAGAATTATTTTTAACTTTAGAAACAAATTCAGAATTATCTACAACAGAATATGATAAAATAATTAAAAAAATTGATTCAATATCAAAAATGCGTATTGATATGTATAACACATTGGGTGATATAAATAGCTTTTATAAAAATTCATATGTAGATTCACAAGAAACCATGAAACAACAAATATTTGCAATTAAAATTGTAGAAGATCAACTAAATGAAGCAAGAGAAAAATTAGATGATCTAAAATTTAAAAGGAATAATAAGATTCGTTTAATTGAAATTAATGATTATTACGGTGATAAATACAATGAACATACTATTTTAATGAAATACATTATTTTTATGTTAGTACCAATCATTATTCTTTCTTATTTATTTAATAAAGGTTATATTCATAGTTTTATATTTTATTTCTTATTAATTTTTATTACTGTGGTGGGATCAATATTTATTGTTAATCGTTTAATATCTATATGGTCACGTGATAATATGAATTATCAAGAATATTTATGGCAATTTAATGCAAAAACTGCACCACAACCAAGTAATGACGGTTCTTCTAATAATCCATGGGATTTAAATGCTTCTAATTTTGGTACATGTGTTGGTAATACATGTTGCTCAGGAAATATGATTTATGATGAAATTATGAACCAATGTGTTGTCAAACCTTCTAACGCTTAATTTTATATTAGGTTATACCGACCAGAAAGAATTTTGGGACGATTATCGTCATCAAAATTATTTTTGTCGGCGACTAGTCCATTAAAAAAATGAGAATTTGTCTCATTTTTCTTTATGGACGGTGTAATGTTTATTATAATATAATCATAATATAAATATATTATAATTTAAATGGATAATCTAAATAATTTTGACTTGAATAAATTTAATGAATTACTGAATCAAGCAAATGAAACTATTAGTTGTGACGAGGCATGTATGCAAAAAAAGAAAGAAGAAGAGTTACGTAAGCAATATTTAGAAGCAGAATCTAACCTGCAAACTGCACCACAAAAATTAACTATAGCAAAAAAAGATTATATTACTTTTAGTAAAGGCCAAAATGCATATAACGAATATTTGGATAATGAACTACAAGCCCAAGCAGTCAAAATAACTACAAATTTTGAATCTAATTTTAATAACAGTGTAAATATTTTAGATACAAATATTGCTAATTATAGTAGACTATTAATTAATTTTAATAATATTGTTGATTTATACAAAAAATATAAATCAGAAAATGCTGTAATGAAACAAAAATTAAAAACACTATCATCCGATTTAATTACAAACGATAGAAAAAGTTTTTATGAAGACGAAGCATTAGAACGTATCAAAATGTATTATTATTTTTTGATACTAATATATATTTTTATTGTAGTTGTCTTCTTTGTGTCTATATTTTTGGTAGATACAAATGTTACATTATCACTCCGTGTTGGTATTTTAATACTGCTAATAATATATCCATTTGTATCCTTCTGGATTTACACTTTAATAACTCAAATAATTAATAATATTTATGTATATTTACCTAAAAATGTTTATACTACATTATAATTTTAACTAGTGAAATTTTTCGGATCATAAATTTTCAAATTATTTGGTTGATATAATAATTTCATTGCTTGTTGTATGTTTATATTGGGATGCATTTTTTGCAAACTTCTTATTTCTTTATTCATTGCAAAATATGCCTCTTTTTTATCATTTTCTGACCACCATAAGCAAGACATGGTTTCACTTTCAATTTTATTAGGATTTGGGTAAACAACATTCCAATTATTGAACCGGACTTGTTTTTTATAATTTGTCATATCTTTTATATAGCTTTTCATTGTGTTATTTGTATTATTATTGTTTTTATTTTGAATTATATTATTAATATTATAAATCATAATTATTAATTTTCAATTTTAATTATTATTATATGTAGTGAAAAATATTTATTATGTTTTAATAAAAATAAATTTAAATATAAACATCAAATATTTAATATAAGTTAATGAAATTTGTATTTGTAGAAAGTTTTGATTTACAATGGAATGGTTATTCTGCAAGACATAATGCCGGAATATCTGGCAGTCATAATGCTATTATGTATTTAGCAGAAGGACTAGCTAAAAACAGTGAACATAATGTTGAAATTGTATCTGTACTAAACAATTTAATTGAAGGAACACATTATAATGTTAAATATACCAATTTTAATAATTTTGAATATCAATCGTGCGATTATATAATATTAACACCATATTTAAATACAATGCTTATTTTGGATAAAATTGAAAATTTTAATAAAATAATTATTTTAACCCATTTTGAAATTTGGATACATGAAAAATTTTATAGCATTGATAAAAATAAAATTGTGATTGGGTTTATATCTGAATTTGCAAAAACCAATATTTTAAATTTACAACCATTTTTAAAAGATTATGAAAACATTATTCTGTATAATTCATTTGATACAAATGACGTTGTAAATTTTCCTCTTGTAGAAAATAAAAACCCACAAATGTGCTTTTTTGCATGCATTGATAGAGGATATAAAATAGCTGTTGAAGTTGTAAAACAATTAGAAGACTACAAATTATTTACTAATACATATTGTTACTATTTAAAACACTTGTATTCAGTTGATGATGAATATAAAAACAAAATTATTTTTACAGAAAATTCATCCAAATATTCTGTTTACAAAATAGTTTCAGAAAGCAAATATTTTGTTTATCCACTCATTGATTTAGATAATAATGCAATACATTATGATACATTTGGTTATGTAGTTTTAGAAGCTTTATTACTTGGTTGCATAGTAATAGCTCCAAAAATTAAAATATATGAAGAATTATTTGGCGACGCAGTTTGTTATATTGAAACTGATGATATTATTCCTGTTGAAGATTTACTTTATTGGAGAAAAATAAATGCTAATTTTGGTTTTCCGATTGTAAATAGATATGTTGAAAAAATTAAAATGTTGGATGAAAATGAAGAATTGTGTAAATCTTATATTCAAAAAGGATTAGCATTGAAGTATAAATTCTCCAATACTAAAATTGCGCATCAATTTATTTCTTATTTACAAAATACTGACTACACGACAAAATTACAAAAACATTTAACATATTTACATCAACAAGATCATATACCAATAAATCATGTAAATTATTTACGGAAATTAAAAAGTGAAGGGTTTGAACCTAAGGTAATTTATGATATTGGTTCTTGCGTTTTACATTGGACTAAGGAAGCTAAAAAACTTTGGCCAGATGCTAAATATATTTTATTTGATGCCTTTTCTCACGCAGAATTTTTATACGAAGGGCATGACTATAATATAGGGGTGTTATCAGATGAAGATGATAAACTTATATCATTTTATCAAAATGATTTTCATCCAGGAGGTAACTCATATTATCGTGAGATTGGTTGTCAACATGGAGATTTTTTTCCTCAAGATAAATACATTGAAATGATTTCAAAAAAAATAGATACTGTTGTCAAAGAAAAAGGGTACCCACTACCTGATCTTGTAAAAATAGATGTTCAAGGTGCAGAAGTAGATATAATTAAAGGTGGTATAAATACTTTTAAAAATGCTTCCAGAATGATTATTGAACTACAAAAAACGGAATATAACCAAGGAGCATTTAAGGTTGATGTTTCTTTACCATTAATAGAAAATTTATTAGGATTTAAGTGTACTGATCCACTTTTCCAAAATAATGGTCCTGACGGGGATTATGGATTCATTAACCCTGAAAAAATAAAAATATAATTAATTAAATAATTAAAATAAAAAAGTTAATTATTTAATATCATAAAAATATAAAATTTACAAATCATCTATTTCATTTAAATTTTCATCTTCAGTATTATACAATATTTTGACACCATGCCATCCAGTTTGTTTGTGAAATCCGAATTTTTTATCCATATACATATACAATTCTTCACCTTTTGGCATTCTTTTATTACCTTGTTCTTGTGTAAACCAATATTTGAAATGTTGTGCTAATTCTTGTTTCTTAATACGATCTTTGTTGTCACCAGTTTTTACAATATTTTCACTAACAAATCCTGCAATATGGTCTTGACCAACTCTATATTTATTAGATGCATTTAATACATATTCACAATCAGGTACGTTGCCCTCTGTTTCAAACGCAATTTTGACAAGCATACTTGTAAATATTGGTGCAAATACATGTATTTTATGTTTCAAGTCTTTGTCTTTTTCAAAAATATATGGTGTTTCATCTGTATGTGGTTCATCGTCACCAAGAAATTTGGAGACAAAATCGCATTTTCTAATTCTTCTCCATGTGCCATCATCATTACTTTCAATATCAAATAAATTATTTGTACATACTACAAGATTAAACTGCGGTTCAAAGGTCTCACTTTCTGAATAAAGTGCTCTACCTTGAATTGGATCACCACCAGTCAACTCTTTCATAATACCTTCATTCAATTTCATACCTTTTGTTGGCTCGTTCATGACGGCGTATCTAATACCTTTTAATTGCATTATTTCAGAGGATGTTCCACCAATTGCATTTCGTTTTTCTGTTACTAAAGTAATTGGTACAGTTCCCTTATAATCGCCTAAAGCATGCGTCATTAGATCTGTTAACATTGATTTTCCATTACTACCACTACCATGATATACATTAAACGTTTGGTTTTTATTTGTACCAATTAAACATGAAGCAAGATGATTCCACATGTATTTGTTTAGTTCTGGAATTGGAAATAATTTGTCCATGAAATCGTTAATTTGTACGACAGTTTCTGGATAGCTTTCTGGATTAAATGGCACATAATTTATTCGTGTTGTTTTCGTAATATAATCTTGTGGATAACCATCACGAAATTCTTTTGTATTAAAATCAATCACACCATTGTTAAAACACAATAGATGTTTATTTGTATCCATATTTTTAATAAATTCTTTATCATAAAATAACTCCATTGCCTCACGCATAATATTGTTTTTATCATTGGTTCTTTTTAATTTTTGCATAATGTCAGACATTGACTTCATCTTTTTTTTTATATATTCTGCGCGATCATCGCTTTGATCATAATGATGATATTCACTTTCTAGGTTAGTTCGTCGCATAGAGTATAAATTATGAATATCTTTTGAAATAGCAAGACGTAAACTTAGACCCTTATCTGGTTCCCATCTATGATTCTTGAAAATATACCATATTCCTTTTTTATCATAACTTACACAAACATAGGTATCTTTGTATTTTTGAAATAATACTTGTGCTATATCAAATTCTGTTTGAGATTCTAGTGTCTCCTCAATAAAATACTCAACAGTGGATTCTAATACTTTCTCATATTCTTCAAATGCATCTTGTTTTGCCCAATACATAATGGATTTTCGGGTTACTCCTGTTTTTGATGTATTAAAATATTTCTTCCAATCACTATATAAAGATGGAATAGTTGAATAATCAAAATCAGAAGCTTTGCTTCTTAGCATTATCCATGACAAAAACAACCGCTCATCGGTATGTTTTAATGCAAACGCAACTTGTCTATTTAAAAGATGTGATCCAGGCTCATAATATTTTGCAGGTAATATTTGTGTATACATATGAGTTTCTTTTATTTCATATTCATTTGGTTTCAAACGTTTTAAAATAAGATCCATTGCTTTATTTAATGTTTCTTTATTTACAATGTCGTTAATAGAAATGTATTCTTCGTCGTCGTTTGCGTCATCTACTATAAGATTTATTTTTGTTTTGCTTGTATTCATAGTTTTTTTTACCTTGGTGTTTTTAGTCTCAAGCTGTTTATTGTTTTTATCTATTATTTTTGGGTTTAACTCAAAAGATGGGATGTTTGTGTTTTGTGCGGTTAATTTATAAAAATTATTTTTCATATCAAAATCTTCTACTTTCATTTCATCCATCATAAATTCACCGTCATTTTTATCAAAACTTGCAATAAAATGATTTGTTAATTCATATGCTTCATTGCCCGGTTTTCTTGAACCAAATAATTGCCAATTTGTTTTCCCTGTACTTATACCTTCATCTAAAACAGATTCCCAATTATTGATTAGTGGTAATTCCCATACTTCTTGAAGTTTTTCTACTATTTTTTCACGAAGCATCAACTGTAAGATATGGTCCATTTCTATACAAATCATCATATGAATGCCATCTTTTGTTAATGTTTTATCACTCAATCTATTAACGTCTGGTTTTTCAAAAACAAATATATCAAATGGTTTATTTTCTTCAAACAAGAAATATTCCTTAAGTTCTTCCAAATATAAAACAATCATATCAAGAATATTTTCCTTCGTATGTTGTCTAGTTTCTACATCATAATTATAACGAAAATCAAAATCCACTAAAATTGCACATTTCTTTTCTAATTGTTTTTCAGTTAAATATTCCTTCTTTTTTTTTACAAAAACATGGTCATAATATAACCGATAAAAATCTTGTAGACTTTCTTGTGGTATTATGTAAGAACCAGGATAAATATTCGCATCTTTATCAGGTATTCTAGTATGAGTATGACTACATGATGTAGGTTTTGGAATAGCTTCATCTGTAGTATCAGTAACCTTAGTGCTATGCTTTGATAAAAACTCGCTTAGATCCTTAAATTGTGACGTATTCATTGTATTGACATTCATGTAAATATGATATACTATATTTATATTTTTCTATTTCATTTTTTTATAATTAAAAAAAAATAATATAATAATCATATAAACAAGTTTTTATATAATGTTATATAGGGGATTTATGAGTGTTTACTTAACAAAAGAAACAATTAGTCGTTTATTAAATGATATTAAACAAATTATGAAAGAACCATTAACTGAAAATGGTATTTATTATGTGCATGATAGTGATGATATGTTAAAAGGTTACGCTTTAATTGTAGGTCCGTCTGACACACCTTATTTTGGCGGTTATTATTTATTTGAATTTAATTTTCCAACAGATTATCCGTTTAGTCCACCCAAAGTTAGATATTTTACGAATGGTAATAATATACGATTCAATCCAAATCTTTACAAATGTGGAAAAGTTTGCGTCTCTTTATTAAACACTTGGAGCGGTGAACAATGGACATCTTGCCAAACCATTTCCACTGTTTTATTGACATTATGCACATTATTATGTAAATATCCATTTTTAAATGAACCTGGAATTACCAAAAATCATAATGAATTTAATAACTATACCAAAATAATTGAATTTTCCAATATTGATATTGCTATCTGTGATGTACTTAATAAAAGACACGATATGTATATATCCGTTTTTGATCATTTTAGTGATATCATGAAAGAAAATTTTGATAAAAACTATGATTCTTTAATTAAATTTATTGATGAAAAAATAGAATCCAATTCTTCTTCCGTCGTTAACGTAACTTTTTATCATATGAATGTAGATGTTGATTATAAAAAATTAAAATATAAACTTATCAATACAAAAAATCAATTGAAAAATTATAAATAATTTAATCAAATTTATAATTAAAAACAAAATTGAAATAATTAAATAACAATTAATTATATACATAATTATTAAAAATGCATTTTTGTCTTAATTGTGAAAACATGTATTATATTCGTATCAATGAAGATGATCCAAATAAATTAGTTTATTATTGTCGCCATTGTGGAAATGAAAATTCAAATTTATCAATAGAAAATGTTACTGTATCCAAAATACAAATTAAAAAAAGTGAACAATCGTTTAACCATATTATTAATAAGTACACTAAATTAGATCCTACTTTACCTAGAATAAGCACTATTTTATGTCCAAATACTGAATGTGAAACCAACACTAAAAATAAAGAGCGTGAAGTAATTTACATTAGATATGATGATACAAATATGAAGTACATTTATCTATGTTCTTGTTGCGATACTGTTTGGAAAGTGAGTGAAGAAAAATAATTTATATTTCTAATAAAATTGAAATAGTTTAAATATATTTTTTTATATAATTAAATAATAATATATTTATTTATATAATGAGTGATAACGAAGACTATTCAATTTCTAATAACAGTGATCAAGACAGTGACGAAGAAAATGTAAATGAATATAAAAAACCTACTTTTACTGCAATTAAAAAACCTACTATAAGTGATTATGACGGGGATGATCAGGATGAAAATGAAGATGTAGAAGATATTGACAGTGAAGACGACGATGATGACGATGAAGTAGAAGAAGATGACGCTAACCAACAAGAAGATGATGATATCATTATAGATGATGAAGATGTTGATATAACAGACGATGAAGATGAACAAGATGATGAAGATGACGAAAGTGTAGATATGGAGGAAAATGAAGACAAAAATAAAACTACTAACAAATCTGGCGGCGCAAATAAAAAAACAAAAAAGGATAAACCTGTTGCTGCTGCTACAATACAATTAGATATTGGTAATAATGTTAATTATGAAGATGAAGACGATGATGATTATGATGATAACTATTTACAAAAATTTGATAAGGAAATCACAAAGGATTACATTATGAATTTTCATCCTGAATGTTTAAATCATAATTATGATGAAATTAAAGCATTATCTAAAGTGACTAGAGATGAATTTAATATTATAATTGATCCATTACACAAAACAGTTCCATTTTTAACAAAATATGAAAGGGCTCGCATATTGGGACAGCGTGCTAAACAAATTGAGTGTGGTGCTAGACCACTTGTAAAAGTACCTGAAAATATTATTGATAGCTATATAATCGCGGAATTAGAATTAGAACAAAAGGCAATTCCATTTATCATTAGAAGACCTATTCCTAGCGGCGGAAGTGAATATTGGAATTTAAAAGATTTAGAAATTATTTCATTCTAAAAATGAAAATAAAATAAAAATGAAATTAAATAACACTATGTTTTATATTTTTTATTCAAATACAATTTTATAGAAAAATGTCAATAAAAGTACTTGTAAAAGAAGTTAAAAAAGAACAGTTAGACCAAATTCTTCATTATTACAATTCAAACAAATGTGATAATGAAGAACCATTAGAATTATTAAACCGGTGTGAAGGAGGGTTTCAGATCAAATTATCTTACATGAAAAATCAACAAGGTGATGAAAATGATAAAATTAAACAAGTCCGATGGAAAAATGGTTATTTAGTTTCTGAACCATATATTAGTTTTAAATATAAAGAAAAACAATTGTTATTTGATTCACTTATTTATGTACTAGGAAAGGATAAAGTAAAAATGGAAACGTAAATAATAATACTCCAAATATACTACAAAATAATAAATAATTCCAAAATGTATTATTTATTACTATAAAGTTTTATATTAAAATTCATACCTATTGGATTCCCTCATAAATAAAGATACATCTGTGTTTTTTATATTTTCTTGACATTTTATAAAATCGTCTTTTTTACTTACAACAATGCACTTATTTTTTGCTCGTGAAATTGCTGTGTATACACTAGTTTTGTCTATTATATAGGATTGTCCTGGTTGTATGAAGAATACTACATTTTCATACTGACTACCTTGAGCGCTGTGAATAGTGGTACAATAATTAAGTCTAAAATTTTCGTATAATTCATTTATACCAATAGATTCTGGTTTATCACATCCATCATCATAAATAATAGTAGCATTTTTTCCGTCATAATCGGTTATTTTTGCTTGTTCTCCATTTGCTCTCATTTTTTCAGTACTATAATCATTTTCTATACGAATAATTTTATCTGATATTTTAAAAATATTACCGTTTTCATTTTTATTATTGGATGGTATTATACTACCATTCGGATTGTATATATCTTGAAGTAAATTATTTATTACAGTTGTATTAAATAAATATTTTTCTGTTCTAAAATAAGTAATGAAGCGTGAATTATGTTGGTCCAATTTGTTTTGTTTTATCATATTTAATAATAGTTCTCTATTTATTTTATCACCTTGAATAAATTCACGTATGTTGATAATACTCATGGATTCGTCTTCAAATTCGGTTTCTCTAATAATACTTTCATTCATTTGTTTTATGCTATTTACTAGTGAACCCGCATCTTGTCTTTTAATATTAACTAATTTAGTTACATCAAAACAACGTGAATTTATCAAATTTTTTAACACTACACCGGCGCCTACTGAAGGTAATTGGTTTACATCACCAATAATTATTAGTCTTGAATCAAAATACTTACACATTTTAAGAATTTCATAAAACATAAAAGTATCTACCATAGAAGATTCGTCTATTACAAATAATTTTCCTTCTAAAACTGAGTATTCACATTTTTCTTTCTCTCTGCAACTACAATTCTCTTTGTGGTTTTTTATATTTTGAAAAACATTCAATAATATTTTATGGCATGTACCTGAAATTTTTTTATTAAAATGTGATGCGAATATGTTTTTTTGAAGATTTAATCCTGCCAAACCAGTAGGTGCCATCAATCCAATCGTTTTAGGATCTACGTGTTTTTCGGATTCTACATTTTCATCTGAACTATTATCATCGTGATCTGTATTATCTTCTATATTATCCTCCGCATACACGTAATTGCTAAATGGATTATTAACTGGATCTGTATCTGGATCTGTATCTGGATGTGTATTTTTATTCTTAATCCTATTGAGGTCAAGTTTTTTGTAAAATTTATATAAAATGTACAATATACAACATACTATTTCTGTTTTTCCTGTTCCTGGATATCCAGTTATTATAGATAACTTATTTTTAATACTTTTAATAACACTTGCTTTTTGTTCTGGTTCTAAACTATAGTTTGGTTTGTTAAATAATTTTCGTCTTTCAATTTCAAAATTATTTATTTCATTACATATTTCTTCGTCGGGTATATCATAACTTTTATCGTAAAATAGATCCATTGTCATATCACTCATAGTTCGTTCCAACTCTAATAAATATTCGGTTGTTTTGTAGTCTTTTCCATCAATTATGATGTCAATAATAATATTATCTAAATATTGAAGATATTTTTGCATATTTTTTTCTTTTCTATCGTCACAAAATTTCTGTACTTTTTCAATAAATTTAAACTTTCTTATATAAAATGTTTTCTCTTCATTAAACAAAGAATAACTCCATTTTTCACATTTTACATGGAAATCTATTTGTAAATTATATTCATTTGCTATTTTTTCTGCTTTATCAAAAGTGATAAGTTGAAATTCTTGCGTAATCAAGTCAAATGGATTTTGAGTTATATTACAAATTTGAAAAGAAGGATTTAATGTTTTTTTTAAAGTATGTTCTATTCTACTTAATTGATTAATATTGAATTTACATTTTATAATTAAATCATCCATTAATTCTTCAACATCATCATAGTCTATAATTTGAAATTTATCGTGTGTTTTATTCAAATATTGTATGTTTGTATTAAAAGTGTCAGCACTTTGAAATTTGTCGGTTTTTTTATTCAAATATTGTATGGTTGTATTATATTTGTCTATAAATTTCAAAAAGGTAGTAAATTTCTCTTGCAAATAATTTGGAATATTTTTAATACGAGGATCTGTAGATAAAATATTGGTACTTGTATTTGCATTTTGTTTATAATATTTATTCGGTAATTCCAAATCATAATAAACTTGATTGTCTTTGTAGCTAATATTTTTGATTATGTAAAAATTCTTGTTATACTTTACCAAGTCATTTTTATCGTGTAATGTAAGGGTTAGATCATGTTTTTTTACAACAATAGAATTATTTGTACTAAGTGAACATATTCTTACACCATCAGATGTAGATGTTGAATTAATTCTATATATATCACCTTTATAAATAACATTTGCACCACATCTTAATTGTCTCTTCATTTGTATGACGTTATCTTAGTTATAATATATATTATATATTATAATCAAATCAATTTTATTAGAAACTTCTTTAAGTTCTTTTGAGTATTTATTATATTTTATGATATTTTTTCCCAAAAGTATTTTGGGATTTTCAATTTTGGACATTTATTTTTGTCCATTTTTGAAAATCCCAAAAGGTCTTGGAGAAAATTAAACTTTGTGACCATAAATTATTTTTACCGTCTGGGTACCAAAAAAATAATTTTCAGGTTGTTAGCATAATTTTTTAAAATAAATTTTCAGATTTTTTTTGTAAAACTATATTATGGCAACATTTAGCAACATTTTAGTGGCAAATAGTGGCAAAAGTGGCAACTCATATTATAATTGCACAGTTTGTCACTATACATGCTGTAAAAAATATAACTGGGATAAACATATATTGACATCTAAACACAAAAAAGCAACAGATAGCAACATTTTAGCAACAGAAAAGTGGCAAAAGGAGCAAAAAAACCACTTTATATGTGAAATATGTAACAAAGAATATAATGATAGGACCGGATTATGGAGACATAAAAAAAAATGTAATAACAACTATACAAATAACGAAACATCTGTGAATATCACTAATTTGACATCTCTTATTTGTGAATTAGTTAAAAGTAATACAGATATACATAAGTCTGTTATTGAATTGTGTAAAAATGGAACAAATATTAGTAATATTAGTAATAATACCAATATAGTAAATTCCAATAATAAAACTTTTAATTTACAAGTATTTTTAAATGAAACTTGTAAAGATGCCATGAATATAAGTGATTTTGTAGAATCTATTAAATTACAAGTATCGGATTTGGAAAATGTAGGAAAGGTTGGTTATATTGAAGGAATTTCCAATATAATCATAAAAAATTTACAGGCATTAGATGTTGAAAAAAGACCAGTTCATTGCACCGATCAAAAAAGAGAGGTAATGTATGTTAAAGAAGATAATATTTGGGAAAAGGAAGATGAGTCTAATAAAAAATTGCGGAAAGCAATACGAATGATTGCCCACAAAAATATTTGTTTGTTGAAGGCATTCCGAGAGAAGTATCCTGATTGTGAAGAATATAATTCCAAGAAAAACAGTCAATACAATAAAATAGTAATAGAAGCAATGGGAGGCAAAGGAGATGATGACTTTGAAAAGAATTCCAAGATCATCAAAAAAATTGCAAAGGTAGTTGGAATAGAGAAAAATTAATTCGTATTAAAGACAAAAATTTTTAATTATTATTATTGTAGTAAATATGTATCAATATTTCATAGTATCAAAGGAAAACGGAGAACTAAAATTTGAAGATTTTGGTGGATATGAATATCGTCATTCATCTACTATTTGGTGTATAAAAGAAGCGGATAAAATATATCAATGGCAGGATTTTAACAAAATAATTATTTATACTGGTGATGCTTGTGATAGTTGTGATACTTGTCATAATTTATATACTTATAGTAATACAAACAGTTATAATAAAATAGTACCAGATTTTAATTTTCATGCTTGGCCTCAGGTCGGAATTAAAGATTATAACAAATTAATACATGAAATTGATAATGCAGGGTCTCAAAATTTTGAAATAAATAAAGTTGGCTGGATAGGTAATAAATTTACAAATAACAATAGGATAACTATGATAGAATTAGGTAAATTAAATCCACATTTATTTGATTTTTTTGATATGGAATGGATTAATGAAGGAAAATCTGAATTAAAAGGATCTACATTCATTTCATTACCTGATTTAGTAAAGAAATACAGTATTTTAATAGATATTGAAGGTACCGGTTATTCCGGAAGACTCAAGTTTCTATTATGGTCACATAGGCCTATATTATTGGTAGATAGACCACATAAAGAATATTTTTTTGAACATTTAAAAGAATGGGAACATTATATCCCTGTAAAAAGAGACTTATCGGATTTAGGTGAAAAAACACTTTGGTGTTTTAACAATTATAATGAAGCATTGAAAATCGCTGAAAACGCTTATAATTTTAGTAAAATGCATTTAACAAGGGAAGCTTGTTATAAAAAATGGAATGATATAATATTGAATGAAATAAATAAATGTTAATATGTCATTTTTATAAAAAGTTTATTTATATAAATAAGAAATAAATGTTAACAGAAATTTTGGAAATTCAAGAAGATAATATTTGGTATTATTCAATACCAGAAAATTTTTCATTATTTAAGGGAACGAGAAGATATGATGTTGGACAAAAACGTTTGGATCTTCGCCCAGAAGGGTTTTATTTTTTTGGTTTAAAATATGATGATCCTGATTCTATTGAATCTTATGAAGAAAACTATGGAATTATTTTTGAATTTGTTACTACGCGACCATATAAATTATTTGCGTTAGATAAGAAAGAGACACAAGATTATTTGTATAAAATTGCACCTGCTGAAATAAAAAATATTTTGGAAAAAAATTATGGATATAAAAATGGTTTACGTGATTCTGTATCAGGACCAGATCGTATATTATCAAAATATATTTGTGAGTTAGGTTATGAAGGTTATGGAATTAAGAATATGTCTACAGAAACAAGTAAAAATTTTCAACCAGAATTTATGTTTTGTAATATAGATGGAATAAAAAATGTTAAAAGAGTGACAACTGATGAACGTGCTAGTCAAATTCTAAATTTAGAAAAAGATAAAGCTCTTTCCGATGATTTAAAAGAACAGCGTAAAAATAAACGCAAATCACAAGAAAACAATCAAGTAAATATGTCACCCATTAAAAGTGGCCCTTTCCCAGGTAGATTAAACTTCGGTGATGATGATGATGACGACGAACGTCCAAAAATAGGCGGTGCAACCAAAAATAAACGTAATTATAGGAAACGAAAATCCCATAAAAAAATGAAAAAACATCTAAATTCAAATCATAAGACAAAAAAAAATAGAACACACAAGAAGAGAAGTTAACGACATTATTACACCTTTTCTCATTTAAAACGCCCATTTTATAGAGCAAAAAATAACTATGTATAAAATATTATTTTTTATAATAAACAAAATGTAATAAATTAAATACAATCATCTAATTCGTCAATACTAATCCCCATATCTAAATATTTTTGAATTCTTGATGGGTGAAATGTTTTTTGTATTAATTCTTCTTTGTAAATATCACATCGTTCTTTTAATGCTTCATAATCTAATTCAAAGATAGATGGATTAATTGATAAATAAGGCCAATGAATTTTATCTTGATTTTTTTCTAATAAATGAATAGCATTTGGATTTGCTGATAACCATTTCCAATGAATTTTATCTTGATTTTCTTCTAATAAAGGAATAGCATCTGGATTTGCTGATAACACACACCAATCAATTTTATCTTGGTTTTTTTCTAATAAAGGAATAGCATCTGGATTTACTGATAACCATTTCCAACTAATTTTATCTTGATTTTGTTCTAATAAAGGTATAGCGTTAGGATTTATTGATAAATGCTGCCAATTAATTTTATCTTGATTTTCTTCTAATAAATGAATAGCGTTTGGATTTGTTGATAAACATGACCAATTAATTTTATCTGGATTTTGTTCTAATAAATGAATAGCATTTGGATTACCAGATAAACAACCCCAATTAATTTTATCTGGATTTTGTTGTAATAAATGAATAGCATTTGGATTACCAGATAAACAAACCCAATTAATTTTATCTTGATTTTTTTCTAATAAATGTATCGCATTTGGATTTTCTGATAACAACCTCCAATCTATTTTTTCTTGGTTTTTTTCTAATAAATTTATAGCATTTGGATTTTTTGATAACATATTCCAATTAATTTTATCTGGATTTTGTTCTAATAAATGAATAGCGTTAGGATTGTTTGATAATCCATTTAATCCATCCCAATGAAGATTATTTATGTCTATCCAATCTAATAATTTGTATAAAGGTTTTGGTTCGTACATTTTTGATAGTTGTTTGAATATAGATTTCTATTATAAAATTAAATCAATTTTTTTGCTCTATAAAATGGGCGTTTTAAATGAGAAAAGGTGTAAAATATAAAATTGAAATAATTATTATCTAACTTAATATTAATAATTATTTACATATTTGAACATAAAAAATGATACATAATATTAGAATAGACATGAAACGAACAGTTACACGATTTATTCCAAGTTTAAAATTAAACATTGTTTATAAAATTGGAAGTTCCGCTAAAAACAATTTTGAAATTATTGATGAATCAGATCCTAATGATTTATGGTTTCATTTGCACGGCAAGTCATCGTGTCATGTTATTGCGTGTTTAAAAAATATAAGATATAATAGCCGCGACGATGAATTACCCAATTGTTATGATATCAATATTGACGAATTAGAAAAAAAAGAAAAACAACAAATTATAAAACAAGGAGCTCTTTTATGTAAACAATATTCTAGACTGGAATCTTCCAATAATAAAGTAGAAATTATTTATACCAAAATTGAAAATGTTTGTAAAACGGATATTATTGGTAGTGTTACCTTATTTAAATCCAAAATTATATCTGTTTAAAGAATACATAGATACATTTAATAATAATAAAATAATTGTAAACATGAAATTATATGATTTTTTAAATTATAAGTTCACAAAATTAACAAAAATATTTAGAATAAAAAGACATATGAATATATTATTTGCAATAACGTTTTGCGGTTTTGCATTGAATATTTTTTTTACTATACAAATTTATAAAAAAATGGATTCTTTATTACATACATTGAAATCATTAGAACATAAACTCATTGATAAAAAAATATATTTGGATGATGTTAATAAAGATCAATAACTATCGTTGTCTTTTTGCGGTTCGTAATCAGAATCGTTATTGATAATAATATTATTATTTGCATCATTTTTATCATTGGTATCATTGTCAATAGAAACATTTAAAAATATTTCATCTAATAAATGTTTATTTCTTTTCGCGTCTTCATAACCATTGTCAAATAATTCCATATAATCTTTATTTTTTGTCATCATGAATAGCTCAATAATAATATTCAAAGAAGATACTTTATCTAGTAACCTTTTTTTTTCTTTTCCTGTTTGTTTATTTTCATTTTTCCACATTCCTGGTGTAATATGCAAAACGTTTTCTGTAAAATTTAAATATGGATAATTACTAAAACCGCCATCAAAAGTATACATATCGTGATATCTATTTGTTAATCCTCCTGTAATTAAAGGTATATGCGAGCTCGCTATACAACAATTAATTGCATCTTCTAGACTATTAAAATCTGAAAAAATATTCGTAACCGGTTTTAAATTTTTTATGGATGTAACGCCTATAAATAAACGACGTAAATCATAATCACTAGTATTATATTTTGTTAATAAATTATATTTTAAAAAATATTCAAGGTCTTTAATACTTTTCAATTCTAATAACTTTAAATCTTTCATAAGATTATAAACAAATTTTTTGGTATCATTTTTATAACACATAAACAACGCATTCCAAGATCCGGCAGAAGCTCCTGAGAAAATAAAATTCTCCATATCATAATTATCTTTAATGAAACACAATACGCCTAGTTCATAAAACCCTTTTAATCCTCCGGGTGATATAGAAATAAGTTTTTTGTTTTTAATAAAACTATTTTCTTCCAAAAATAGTTCTTTGTCTTTTTCACAATAAATTAAATTATTTTTATTAGCAATTACGCATTGTTCGTTTTTGGATGGTCTTTCATCCATATTGCATTTTGTGTTCATATTATTCACGTTATTAATCAAACTAGTAGAAATGATATTGTTTAACATGAGATTGTTATTAGTTTTAATAATAACATTTCCTACAATTCGGCCACTTTTTGTGAAGTTGACATTACAGAACAAAAAACATAAAAATATCTGGTAAACAACTAACATGGATGTAAAAATATAATTATTATATAGTAATAATTATTTAAATTTTATTACATTAAATAATTATTATACAAATTATACAATAAATGGACAAGATCGCATTATGTTTTATAATTAACTATGAACATGTATTATATAAAGAATCGTTATGGAGAGAATGGATAGAGGCTAATAAAAATATTATAAATGTATATGTTTTTTATAAAGATATTAATAAAATCAAATCTAAATGGTTACAACAATACGCGATACCTCCAAAATATATTTGTAATACTAGTTATTATCATGTGGTACCTGCATATATTTCTATATTGAAATTTGCATTGAAACATGATAAAAACAATAAGTGGTTCTGTTATTTAACGGATTCGTGTTGCCCTATTGTAAGTCCTTCTAAATTTCGTTTTGTATTTAAAAAATACAAAAATCAAACTATTATGGCTCATTCTAGAGCCCATTGGAATATACACTTTCATCGTAGAGCTAACTTAGAAAAATTACCAGCAAAATTACATTTGGCAAATGATCCGTGGTTTGTATTAACGAGAGATAATGCAATGGATGTTATTAATTATATGGTAAATGAATCTAATGTGTGTAATCTAATATGCAATGGTGGTCTTGCAAATGAAAGTTTATTTGCTATCATATTAAGTCATTATAATAAAATTAATAATGTAATCAATAAAACTACCCATATGGCCGACTGGTTTAGAATGTCCAGTCCAACTAGCCCACATTTATTTAAAGAGGGTACAGAAGAAGATATTCAATTTATTGAAGATTTTTTGGGAAAAAATGATTTTACAATGTTTATTAGAAAAGTTCATCCAAAATTTCCAGATGAAATTTTAAAAAAATATATATATAACGATAATGATATTTATAAAGACACTAGTACCATAAAAAAATATGCATCTGATTATATCAATAAATATAGTAATGTAATTTCTACAATGTATCATGAAAATAGAATTAAATATTTTATTACAGGAATTTTTATAGGTCTATTTTATATTTATAGTTTTTTCTATTTTTTTATATTTCAACAATATATTTAGTGTCTTGACATTAGCATCTCCATCTATTTCCACAAGACAAACAAGTTACAAAGGTAGTCATAGGCTCATCCGCGCTACGCAATTGTAATTGCATATAAGTACATTTATTGGACTTACATTTACGACACGTGAATGTATCTGTTGCAGCTTCCATATTATTTTCAAATTTATTTTTATCTCGTTTACTTTTCGCAGTGATCAATTGATCCCATTTTTCAGGACGCATTTCTTGATGCGTCAAAAATGCAATGTTTTGTGCTTTAATACTACCAGAATTTAATTGTTCTAATAAAGCATGGTTATTGTTTAAATTGGTAAATATACTTCGTAATCTGTCTAAATAAATTTGCACAAAATAAGGATTATCCCATTTTTTTACGACTTTTCTATTTTTGGCTTCATTCAAAGCAAAATTAAATATTCCTTTTTCTAGGTTATTACAATTTTTATCGTTTTGAATAATTTCATTTAATTTAATCCGGATATTTGTACGAAAAGTATCTGGATTTTCAATCTTACGTAGAGTGGTTGTCATTATATGGGTTCAGATATTATTTACTTAATTATCATTATTATATTTAAGTAAATATCATTTTTATTATTAAATAATAAAATTACTCTACATCACTACTGGAGGTAGTTTCATATTCATCCTCACTTAATTCCGAACCGATTAATTCTATTTCCATTTCATCATCGCCATCTATATCACTATTTTCTTCATCATCACACTCCTCTTCATCATCGTCGGAATCGTCCGAACCAGATTCTAGTTCACTTGTGTCACTACTATCCACTACAAAACCGTCTTTTAAATAGCCGTCCTTTGTTTTTTTATCTTTAGGTACATTTGTCAATTCATCAATCTCATTCTCATCTTCTAATGCAGTAGTTGCTAGATCTTCAAAGCCACCAAATAATTTTTCATACATTTTTTCCCATAATTCTAACGATAAATTTGTATATTTGAACTTTCCACTTTCCGATACATTTTGTTTTTTAGCTACTATTGCACAACTACCGAAAAATAATTGTGTATCTATTGGTGGTGGAAAATCATATTTATTTTCATTACCTGCGCGACCACTACTTTTAGCATATACTTCAATCATATATTTTTCACCATTTATCTTGACATTCATAGGAGCGTGTTTTTCAAAATCTTCTGCCTTCTTAAAACCACACTTTTTAAACAGCTCCTCTTCTTTAAAATCTTTAATAGATAAAATTTTTAGTGTTGCATTTTTATCTACAATTATAACATTCAAAGGTGTAATTTCCATTTTAACTTTAATAATGTTTTATGAATAGGTTTAAATAGTTTATTATATAATTTAATAAATGAGAATTTATATAGAAGAAGATAATAAACCACTTTTAGCAAAAAATAATAAAAAAATTTTAGATAGATTAAATAAATATTTAGTTGACAAATATGATGCAATATATTTATATTCAAAAGAAGGAATATTTCAAGTACATGATAATAATATATTTAAAATAAATATTAAAACAGAACATGTTGTAAATAGATATATAGATCCAACAAATGAAAATGATAACTTACAATTATTAATTGATGATTCTGTTTCCCAAAAAGAAATAGTTTATCAATTACCATTTGATCATATCAGTATACCTGTGTCTATTCATAGATATTCTTTGAATAAATATGGTCTGAAATTAATAATTGAATTTAATGAAAACATAACACCTATTAATTATTACTTTGAATATAATCCTATCAATAAAAATAATAATTTACCAATAGAAGATATTAATGTGTTTTTATCACTATTAAACTAATATAATAATAGTATATGTTAACTTGGAGTTGGATATTACAAATTACAATTATTTCAATTATATTAATATTCTTAGTTCATCATTTAATTAATTTTTTCAAATCAGTATTAACTGTACCAAAGTTTAAAGATTTAGTAAATATCCCTAAAGAAAAATATAAAAATATATACGATACTATTTCAAATGATAATTTAAATAATGATACGAATCATGATAATAATTTTTCTATTGGTAATATTAGTAATATGAGTAGTAAATATAGATTAGAAGATTTACTTCCACCAGATGCAAAAATTCCACTAAACACTGGTAACAATATGAAAAATGAATTGAAAAATTTTATTAAAAAACAATTAGATGGTGATAGTAATATACAATATTAATAAGGTATATAAAGATAAAAGTATATAACTACTATATTATAATTATGTATTTACAAAGACATGAATTATGTAGTAGATTTCCAAAAATAAAACTTTGTTATGATAATATAATACATAACAAAGTTGTAAATCCATATGATATATGTTGTGCTATTCCATGTGGTAAGAAAAGTTTTATATGGTTTACTACATTGAATAATAAAAATGTGTGTTTGCATTATGATACAAAGGAATTTAAGCTTTTCAATTGTGTTTTCAATAATGATTTGACTTATGGTATTTACGGAACTATATTATATGGTACAATATTCCATCATTTTGGATCCACATTTTTTTCAATAGAAGATATATTTTATTATAAAGGATGTGATGTAGGTGGTAATAATTGGTTCAAAAAACTGGGTATTTTTAAAAAAATATTTGATCATGATGTGAAACAGATTTCTTATAATAAGAATTTTATTGTATTAGGTTTACCGTTAATGGCAAAAAATGAAATAGAGATTAAAAGATTAATAGATTCAGTAGATTATAAAATTTATAATGTGCAATTTCGCTCTTATGAAAAAACAAACACACAAGACTCTATCTCACTTCGTGAGTTTGTTAATTTAATACAACCCCAATCAGAGCCACAACATCAAGTAGCAGAAGAACAAAAACAACCCAGCTGTCCACCAACATCAGTCTCTTCTATGAAAATAGACGACTTAATAGGTTTACACAAACAAAATATTAAATCACATAATAATAATAATAACAACAACAATACTCCTTTAAATAACAATGTTGTTTTTCGTATAAAAGCGGATATACAAAATGATATATATCATTTATATTGTAACGAAAACAACAATGAAGTGTTTTATAATATTGCATACATTCCTGACTATAAAACAAGTGTTATGATGAATACATTATTTAGAAATATTAAAGAAAACGATAATTTAGATTTATTAGAGGAAAGTGATAATGAAGATGAATTCCAAAATGATAACATAGATAAGTTTGTAAATCTAGAAAAAATGATTTTGATGGTTTGTAAATTTAATTATAAGTTCAAAAAATGGTATCCTGTGAAAGAAGTTCAAGGAAAAAATGTAACTATAATTGATAAAAATGAACTAGTAAAATATGAAGTGTATAAAAAACCAAACCCCATTGTAAACAATTTCAAAGCAAAATAAAATAATATATAAATATATATGTCAGGAGGTTCTGAAAATTCTAATTTTGGATACGGTAATTTAAATCCTTATGGTTCCAATGTAAATTCTTCATTTGTAAATAAATGGAGTACTAATAATCCAGCCAATTTTAGTTCTAACGAAATACCAGGCCCCCCTGGTTTAGCTGGAGCAAAAAATAATGTGGATGCAGCAGCAGGTATCATTCCTGGATTCAAAGGCGGCGCCAGACTTTTAAAAAGAAAAATAAAAAATATCACTAAAAGATATAAGAGAAAAATGGGAATGAAAAGTGGAAAAAGACATTTGCGTTCTATAAAATCAAGGATTAAGGCAAAATATGGTGGGTCTAGGTCACGTAGTATGGGACGTTCCAGAAGTAGATCAAGAGCAGGTTCTAGACACAGAAGACACACCCGCAGTCACAAACGCAGACAAAGTGGCGGTTATTCACAATACCAAAATAACTTACCAATGACACCTACTTATTCAGTTGGTGGAGTATTACCAGCAAGTCAACTAGGATTGGCCAACCCACCACCTGTACAAGTGTTATCTAACTGTACTAACTGCCTTGATAATGCAAACCATTTTACAGGTAAAGGGTTTGCGTCACCTGGTCATTAAATAAATTAACGACCTTTTTATATTTAATTTATTATTATTTTAGAACAATAATAAATTATCATAGTTATATATATTCATTATGTCTTCTGAGTTAAATACATATAGAAAAAATAGAATAAATGATATAGTACAAAAATATAATAGTAATATACGTCAATTACAAACTGTTTTGAACAATAATATATTGGCAATTCAAAGATCTAATCAACGAATAGCAGTTAAAAATAGTCAAATAACATTTTTGATTCAAAATTATTATGCTACTATAAACAATTTGAAAACGAATCTCAATAAGAACATTGTTATCATTCAAAATTTTGTACCTAGTGCTTTAAAAATTAATAATAAAAAATATGCACTAATAATTGGTATTAATTATACAGGAACACCTAACGAACTTTATGGATGTATCAATGATGCTAATTCTATTAAAGATTATTTAACTAGTAAGGGAATTAATAACTTTAATTTTATCACGGATCTAACAAATAAACCTGCTAGTAAAAATAATATTTTATCCGCATTAACAAATATTTTACAACAAGCAGGATCAGGTGACAGTATTTTTTTATTTTATAGTGGTCATGGTTCATATACTTTAGACAGAAATGGGGATGAAACTACTGGATATGATCAATTGATTGTTCCTTGTGATTTCAACATGATTGTAGATGATGAATTAAAAATTATAATTCAGTCCAACCTGAAAAAAGATGTGACTTTATGTGCAATGTTTGATTCCTGTTTTAGTGGTAGTGTATTAGATTTAAAATATAACTTTATGGATAGTTTGAATTATGACAATTATACTGAAAATAATAAACAATTGGAAACAAATGGCCACGTTTTAATGATTAGTGGATGTACAGATTATCAAACTAGTGAGGAAGCTGTATTTAATAATAAAAATGGAGGAGCATTGACATGGTCTTTTTTAGAATCCTTAAAACAAAATCCCAATTGTAGTTGGAGAGAATTAATAAAAAAAATGCGTGATAACTTGAAGACAAATGGGTTTAGCCAGATACCTCAATTTTCATGCGGTATGTTTGAAAATATAGATACAAAAGTGTTTGTTTAATTATTTATTTTTATATAAAATTAAATTATCGGAGTTAAATCTGCTACGATTATAGCAATATCATCACACTGTTTATATGTAAATTTGGCTTTAATAATGTCTGTATTATTATTAAGTAAATCTTGCATATTCCATTCTTGTAACCAACGATCTGTTGTTTGAGTCATAATTTCATCTACATTTTTTGTATATAATTGTTCAATATCTATTTCATTATCCATAATCATTTCCCACAATCCATCACTTCCTAATATTATTTTATATTTATCACCAACTACTATTGGAATGATTTTATTTTCAGGTTCAATCCCTGTCATATCATTATGACCTATGGATTGTGTACACGCTAATGTTAGATCAGTATCACTCATATTCCATTCAATATATTCACTATATACACTAACTAGAGTATCATGTGATGTCAATTTTATATTATGGGATGGTATAAAATTTACTTTATCTTTTAATCGTTCACGTTCTTTTTCGTTTTTATAATTATGTTCTTGATTCATATATTCTAATTTTCCATTTTTTAAAATCGCTACTTGAGAATCACCGCAGTTTATACATTCTATACGATTGGAATATATTTTTACTAGACACATGGTTGATCCTGAAGAATAATTATTATGGTATAGTATACTGTTGTTTATGTATTTGGATAATGTTTCTATTGGATTAGTTTTAGTTATCAGTTTATTCATTTTATTATTTGGAATAGAACGAATAAAATTAATTACGCTATCACCACCGTGCCCGTCAAATATTATACAAACTGTACATTCTTCATTAACAAGATCGGATATATCATCTATATAAATATAATCCTGACCTTTACATAACTGATTTATTGAAGACGAAACCTTCAATACGTGAGTATTATCACTTAAATTCTTGGTAAATAATGCCATTTTGGTTCAAATTTGTTTTATATTTATTAAAATACTTTGTTAAACAGTCTCATTTTTATTTTTTTATACTGATTAGACACTTACCACATGCAAAATCATTTTTGTTTTTAATATCTATTGGCTCATCTTCAAGTTCCGAATCATTATCGGAATCATCAGAATCGGCTGCAATACTTCTATCCGTTGAGCTATTACTTCTATTTGTTTTTTTCTTTTTATTGGTTGTTTTTGATTTTGGTTTGCATGCAGTTTTAAGATTAGGATTATTAACATCAAAAACAGTAGTCCATTCAGATTCTCCAAAACTATGAAATTTATCACTGGTTGTATAGATTATTTTATATTTTTCTTTCATATAAAATGAACGTCTCTTTTTCCATTGATTTTTAAATGGTTCGTGACTATCAATAATGTCAACAACAATTGGTTGTCCGTGTTTTTCTCTCAAAATTCTACCAACCGATTGTTGAATATTTGTTTTTGGTGTTGCCATGATTAACGTAGTAAGGGTTTTTATATCAAGACCTTCTTCCGCAAGAGCATATGAAGCAACAATTACTTGTTTCGTTTCACTTTCTTTTAATGCGGTTTCTTTCATTCCTCCTACATAATAACCTACTGTTGCTATCTTACGATGCTGTATAGCATCATGCAAATATTTTATTAAATTTCTATTATGTGCTAAAATTAAAATTTGTTGTTTAGGATTATCATTCAAAAGATTAACAACTACTTTGATTATAAACTCACTTCGTCTGTTGTATTCACATAATTTGGAAATCATTGAACTATATGAAACATTACCACGAAAATCGGTAATTACGTGATTAAAATCATCATCATCAACATAATATTCAATTGCTTTTATAATAACATTATGTTGTTCATCTCTTTTGCCTTTGAAAATAACGTCTCCCAAAAACATTTTAAACACCCGGGTCGTACCATCTTTTCTATTCATGGTTGCAGATAAACCTAACATATACTTTGTGACAATTTTAAAAAGCGCGTTGGAAAACGTCTGACTGGATATGTGATGTACTTCGTCAATAATAGTGAATCCAAAACTTTCAAAAATGGAAGCAGGATATTCTTTCATGGACAAACTTTGCAACATTCCAATAACAATATCCTTGTCTTCAATATCAATAATTTGACCTTGAATTCTACCTACGCGTGCTTTTGGCAAAAATTGTTGTATTCGTTCAATCCATTGATTCAACAGAAATTCTTTGTGCACGATAACAAGAGTCTTTTTTTTTAATTGGGATAAAATATACAGTGACCCGCTTGTTTTTCCCCATGCACACGGTAATTCTAACAAACCGCCACCACAAACGTCACCATTAACATTTGGTTTTGTAACGGTTGTTATAAACTTTTTAACAACCGGTTCTTGATAATCTCTCAATGCACCATTGAATTCAAGATCAATATTATCGCCTTCCGGTATTTTATATTCTTTTGGAGGCCCAAAAGTGTCTACACCGTAATGATGTGGAACATAAAATTTCTTATCGGATTCACGATAAGCCGGATATGTAACTGGATTAGTATTACCAATAGCACCACCAACATATGGTTTAATAGTCAAATCGTTCCGGATCTGTTTTTGTTGTTCAATAGTAAGTTCTTTTTTTAATAATGTATACCCTTTTTGACCTAAATAAGAATTTATATGGTTATTATTATTCATCATAACTTATTTAGAAAATAATATTAATGTTCTAATTCAATATGGTCGGAATTGTTTATATCATTTTTATTTAGCTACAAATTTAGTTATTTTTAATAAATAATTAAAATATATTTATATGATATATGGATAGTTTTTCAAATTTATTTAAAAGAGAACATAGCGGTGAGCTTGTTTTAACCGTTATTTTCATTGTATACTTAATTTTAGGTGCAGAAACACCTGAATCTGTTTCATTTTTACTAGATAATATAGCAGGTAAAGTCATAGTTTTTGCTGTTATTATTTATATGTTTTTACATATGAATCCAATTTTAGCAATATTAGGTTTATTCGTTGCATTTGAATTGATGAGAAGATCAGCCTCTGAAATGTATGATACCGAACTCCAAACATATATTCCTTCTGAAAACAACAAAATAAATCAATTAACTGCATTTAATCAATTTCCTTACACTTTAGAACAGGAAGTTGTAAAAAAAATGGCACCAATACTTCAATCTGGAAGCATTTTAACTAAAGCTAGCTATAAACCAATGTTTGATGATTTTCATGATGCATCTCCAATAAATGTAAATGAATAAAATAAAACAATTCATTTTAATCACACACCATTTTTGTGTCTAATATAATAATATTATTACTACTATTATTATACTCTTAGATAAATTTTACTTTTTGAATATATTTTTAACTGATAATTCAGGTGATTTATTAACAAAATAATTATATGCATAGTTCAATATAATAAATATTAGAATACATAAAACAAAACCGATGATTGTTTGTAATATCAAATTAATTTTGGAATTAGAAAAAATATCATAATTATTTTTTTTATAAACTATTTGTTTTTCCTCTTGAGAAGATCCAGTAGGTTGACAAGAAATATATATACCATCATTATTTTTAGTATTAGGACCATTTGAATTATAAAATATTTCACCACCACTAATAGTTATAGGATATGGTTTAATAATTTTAGATAAAACATTTAATGTATTTTGACTTAATGGTATTGCATTATTGTTACCAAAAACAATTATTTGACCGACTAATCCTTTAATTCCCGTATAAGAATAAAATGGTTTTTTTGGAACAATTGTATTTAAATTAAAATTATTAAGATTTAAATTAGTAGTTTCATTCAATGCAGGAGCGGTATTAGCTACATTCTGTATTATTTCACCAACAATATAAGAAGCATCTGAGGTATTTGAGGATGAAATTATTGGAATACATACATATAACATTTCACCACCAAGTTGAGGTACATGTTCAACAACTATTTCAGCATTTGAATAGTTACTATTAAATGTATGAATAGATGGAGAATATATGTTTATTTTAGATACATTATAGTTTTGATCATTATATATCACAGGACTAACAGTTCCTTTATCAAGAGTGAAAGATAAAAATACTCCATTATTTTTTGCAACTAAATTACTATTATTATATTTGAAATTATAAGAACATTTTAAATCACAATTACCATACACATTCTTTGATGAAATATTTATAGTTTTATTTGTACTCATTAATATAAATATATATTAAATAAAAATATTAATTATTTTATATAATTAATGAAATTTACTAAAGGTAAAATATTTAAATTGTTAAATAAGAAAAAGCAAACTAAGAAACCCTATAAATCTAAAAATAAAATTATTAAAAATAAAAAAACATTTAGAACAAAAAGAAAAGTCAATTTGTCTAATACATCTTTAAAAAATAATTTATATAATTCATCTAAAGATGATAATGAGATAAAAGAAATAAATCATTCAGAAAACAATGAAAATAATGAAAACAATGAAAATAATGAAAATAATGAAAACAATGAAAATAATGAAAATAATGAAAATACTGAAATCAGCAATAATAATAATTTTCACATAGAAGACACGATATTTGATTCACCAGAAAATGATAATACAAATATAGAAGAACCTCTAGAATTATTAGAGAATAAACACGAAACAATACATGATAATATAGAAACAAATGAAAGTAGAGGAACATCCGACGATCAAGATTATCTATTACCTCCGGTAATTAGTGATGACAATGGAGAGAAAAAAATACATGATACGCCATTTGAAATAGAATTTGAAGATTTAGATGTTGAAAATAATAAAGAAAAAGATACTTCTATTGAATCAATAAAATTTATTGACACTACTGAAAATGATACAAATATAGAGACAAATACCACTATAGAACCAAAGATAGAAACTATTAGTCCATCAGAAAAACTATTTCAAAATGAAGATAGTCAAGATATATTAACTCCAAAAAAAAGTAAAAAAAGATTCCGATTAACCAAAAAATCAAGAATAGATAAAATTATGTAAAACTATGTAAAACATATAAATAGCTAAATAAACGGTAAATATTTTATCGTGTCATTATCATAAACGGTAACTCTATAAACATCATTCAACCCTTCAATATAAATAGTGTCACCATTATATATTCTGTCTACACCATACTCATTTAAACCACTTTTACCTTTTACTATAATAGGTAATTTAACACTGTTAAATTGATTTCCAATGGTATAATATTGCCATTTATCACGGTTTGTAAAAACTGGTCTACCCATTAATGGGAGAACATTGTCTTTATTTGGTTTATTAGTAGGATTCAAAATACCAACTTGTCTGTAATTGGTATCCACTGCACCAACATTAGTTGAAATATTTATAGGCATACTATTCGGAGGTATTACATTTAACCGTGGTATTAAAAATCTCTCATCTCTTAAAGGTGGAACATACGGATCCAATAGTACATCTCCTGGAACAGCTGGTGGTAAATTATTATATGGAAAACTAGGAACTAAAGATATTATTCTCTCCGATAAATTATTTGGTGTTTCTTTTTTTTCTATCATTGTTGTGTTGTTAGTAGTATTTATTTCTTTTTTAAATAAGGTGTTATATGTTAGATATAAAACAATTAAAATAATCAAAAATATAAAAACCATTGTTATATTTTCAATACAAATAACACCAGGTGGGCACTTCTTTTTCATACTAATATAATATTATATTATTATTATGAAAATATAAAATTTTTATTATATATTTATTCGTTTTACTTATTTTTTCATACTGCTATTAAATTGTTCAGCAATTTTTGCTAAATTACCCATATCTCCATTGCTACCAAGACTAGATAACATATCTTGTGCTTGTTTCATAATAGGGGACATACCTGCAATGAGTGGTTCCATACTTTTCATAGATTCTGCTAATTTCATTTGTTGTTTTACTAAACTTTGAGTATCACTTGTTAAACGCTTAATTCCATCACTTCCTAGTATTTTGTTTAAATCATCATATGCATCTTCAACTGTTGATGCATAATCAATATCATATCCTTTCTTATTTTTATTATTTCTTCCAACCTCAAATGGTTCGCCAGTTTGTTGTTTATTAGTAACTGCAGTATTATCATTTTCGTCATTATGTTGATTGTCTAATGGTGAAATAATTAAACTATTACCTGACGAACCACTAGGTGGTGAGTTTTTTTTAGTGGAATCACCTTTTATATTTTTCTCTTTGGATGACTCAGAATCGGGATTATTTTCTAATCCTTCACGAGTATGAGAGGATGATTTATAACTACTACCTATAAATAAATTAACTAATATTAGAGGTACTAACAAAACAATACTCATATTTTTACTAAAGTAAAACATAATTAATCCTATTAAAATAAAATAAACCAATGCAACCGTTTCATTCAACATTATAAAAGATATAACATTTAAAAAAGAAACTGCTACTATAAAATTAAGTATCCATTTGTTAGATAATAGTTTTTCTATTTTTGAAAATAGCTTATAACTCATTTTGATTATTATATATTATATATATTTAAAAAAATTGAATCAAAATAAATAAAATACTAAAATAATATAAATTAAAAAATAATGAACATATCAAATAATAACAATATTATTGAGGATTATAATGATGAAGATGATAGTGAAGATGATACTGATAATGATAATGATACGGTAAGTACTGATTCTGTTTCATCTGAATCATCTCGCGAAGATGATGATAATTATCAATATAATTATGATAGTGATGCATTACTTAATACAAATCATGTTACTAATAAAAATATTTTATTAATACCAGAACTATATAACAAATATATTCACGGAAAAACAAATGATAGTGATCCAAATATTGACAGTCATTTTATTGTTTTGGAATCATTTAATTTGAATTCAAATAACAACAATATTATGAATCTTTTCAAATATATAAATGAAATGTGTTACTTTTATAAAGTATATTATATAAGAAATTTTCATAATTTATCATATGGTAATAGTAATAAAATAATTAGAAATTATAATAATATTATTAAGAATTCATCTTATTTAAACATTGAAATAGGACAAATTTATTATTTAAAAGGTAGCGAGTGTGTTTGCATTATTAAAACATTTTGGATTAAGATAATACAGCGTGCATGGAAAAGAGTATATGCTAATAGAAAACGTATATATCAGGTACGAAATAGACCAGACTCGTTATTCTATAGACAAATTACTGGCAAATGGTCAGATAATTGTAGATTCATGCCTTCTATTAGAGGGATGTTATTTGCTTAATAAATTAAACTAATAATGGTTAATTTATTTAAAGTCTTTTTTTATGAGACTTTGGAGTTGGTACTGATTTACTTATTTTAGATATAGTTTTATTTTTAAAGGAAAATGTTTTTTGTTTTCCCCATAAATAACCTCCTTTTTGTTTACGGGTAGTAGAAGGTTTCCTTATTTTTTTTTTACTTTTTTTTAAATTCATGTTACCGCCTTGTATAATACCAGTGTTGCTTATACTAATATTATATTTTGATAAAGTTTCTTTTGTTTTTGATTTAATATCATCATCTGTTGCATTAGGATTTTGATTTTTAAATTCTCTAATACTTTCATATGCAGCTTTATATTTATCATATACATTTTTACCATTATTATTTCTAATTAATTGATTACTTTTTGCTTGTAAATCTCTCACTAAAGAATTAACATTTGTTAAAACCCCATTCAAATTTATTATATTTTTATCATATGACGAATTATTTGAATTAGAAACTTTAGTTATATTACTACCTTGTATACTATTACTGATTAATTGCAAAGAAGCTTCAATTTCTTTAATAATTACATCCACATCTTGTTTACTTTTATCATAAAATCCTTGGTTTACTAATTCTTCTAATTGGGCTGTTGCAATATTAATTGCATCTGTTGCAGCAATAATTCTTTGAACTAAATCTTTATTGTCATTCTCTAAATCCGATTTTTCCTTTTCCAATTGTTTAATTCTGTTTGTAGCTTCTGTTATTGCTTCAGTATTTTGTTGTTGTTGTTGCTGTGTAGTGCTAGTATTTTGTTGTAATTCTGCGATTTGTCTATCTTTTTCAGCAAGTTGACTATCTTTTTCTGAAATTTTTTGTTCTAATTCTTGAATTTTTTGACTAATACTTTGTATTTGATTATCTTTTTCTGCAATTTGTTTCTGTATTTGTTCCATCTGTTGAACATTAGCTTGTGATTTAGATTCTCTATCTGCGATTTCTTTTTGAAGTTGATCTATTTGTGCAGCATTATCTTGTTGTGATTTTGTAAGTTCAGCCTTGTTTTTATTGGACAATTCTTCAATTGATTTGGCGTGTTCAGCTTGAACATCACCCCGACTAGATAATTCTTGTTGCAAAGTATTTTTTTGATTTGTTAATTCAACGTTTTGTGCTTCCAATTCTCTTAATTTTGTTTCCATTTCATCAATCTTGACTTGCAATTCTTCACTTTTTCTTTCTAGATCAACATTTTTTTGTGTGTTCTTAGGTAGTTCATTATCTATAAATTCTTTCAAGTCACTTTTTTCTTTATTCAATCTCTCTAATTCAACTTTTAAATTTACAATTTCACCATCTTTATTTTGAATACCACTGCTGTTATCATTTATTTGACTTTGTAAAGTAACAACTTGAGCTTTTAATTCATTGAATCTTATTATAAATAATTTTACCTTTTCGTTTAATTCTCTCAATTTTGTAAGAACAAACCCAGTGAATTCTCTTTTATTCGTTGTATTTCTTGTAATGTAATCACTTAATTTGTTCAATTTATTTAAACTAGATTCAAAATTTGCTAAAAAATCACTAGTGGTGGCCATATTGAATATAATTATATATATTAACAATATAATATAATTATAAATAATTAGGATATCTCATTCTATTATTTGGATTTAATCTATTATCTAATTCATTAGTGTCACTTATTATTTTATCTAAACTAGTTTTCAACATTTTTAATTCTCTTAATATTTTATTTTGTTCTACTTTTGCATCTTTAATATTATTTTCACTCAATTGCCCTGATTTATTTAAATCCTTAATGTAGTTGTTTAATAATTCTAATGCAATAATTTGGTCTTGTTTTTGTTTTATAATATAATTATTATAATTAAAATAATCTCTTTTAATACCTTCTAAAAATACATTTTGTTTTGATAATAATTGTATTTTTTTTTGTTTTTTTAATAACATACGACGTTTTGCTTCAATAACATATTGTAGATGCAAATATTCTTCATCTGTTAGTTCCATAGGTCGTTTGATTTCTATAATTTCCATTGTTAAAATAAGAAAATATTTTATATTTAAAATAAAAAATATAAAATATTCACTATATATTATTTAGAATGTCTAAAAACGTATCTGAACCTTTGTTGCAACCTGACGATAATAGATTTGTAATGTTTCCAATTAAATATGACGATATATGGCAAATGTATAAAAAACAAGTAGACTGTTTTTGGCGTGCCGAGGAAATTGATTTGACAAAAGATTTGAATCATTGGGACTCGTTAACTAGTGAGGAAAAATATTTTTTGTCTATGATTCTGGCTTTTTTTGCTGCAAGTGACGGTATCGTATTGGAAAATCTAGGTTTACGTTTTATGAATGACGTGCAAATATCGGAAGCACGAGCATTTTATGGGTTTCAAATTGCTATGGAAAATATTCACAGTCAGACTTATAGCTTATTGATTGAAACCTATATTAAAGACGTTGAAGAAAAAGACAAATTGTTTCGTGCTCTTGAAAATTTTGATTGCATTAAAAAAAAGGGGGATTGGGCACAAAAATGGATAAAAGATAATAGAAGTGGATTTGCAACTAGGTTGATTGCTTTTGCTTGTGTAGAAGGTATCTTTTTTAGTGGTGCATTTTGCAGTATTTATTGGATGAAAAAACGTGGGTTAATGCCAGGATTGACTTTTTCCAATGAATTAATTTCACGGGATGAAGCATTGCATTGTGAATTTGCTGTTTTATTATATAGTAAATTGAACAATAAAGTAAAAAAATCGCGAGTTCATGAAATTATTAAAGAAGCCGTTGAAATTGAAAGTGAATTTATTTGTGAAGCATTACCATGTCGTCTTATTGGTATGAATTCACAGCTAATGACTCAATATATACAATATTGTGCGGACCGATTATGTGTTCAACTTGGTTATGACAAAATTTATAATGTATGCAACCCATTTGATTTTATGGAATTGATTAGTTTAGAAGGAAAAGTGAATTTTTTTGAACGTTATAATGATTCTTATGCGTTAGCAACAAAAACAAAAGATGACAGTACTTTTGATCTGACAGAGAATTTTTAAAAGATAAAAATAATGTATGTATATATTATATATTTAATGTTTACAAAAAGAAGAATACCATTTAAAAAACAAAATATAAAAAAACGTAAAAACAAAACACAAAAAAAAAGACGTAATGGAAGAAAAATTACAAAAAGAAATAAATATAATAGAAAAGTTAGGACAAGGCGTAATAAAAAATATTTGGGAGGTGGTACATGGATAGATGAGAATCTTCCTGAAGAATGTTCGGTTTGTCTATTAAAATTTAGTGAAACTCCAGAACTAGCTGTTTATGAAACGAAATGTGGTCATAAATTCCACAATAATTGTCTAAATAACACTTGTACAAGTGCAGAAAACCAAGGTATTGTTCCAAAATGTCCATTATGTAGAGCAGTTTTAGAAACAGATGATTTGTATCAGTGCACTGATGTATGGGCGTTTGCAAATAAGGCGCTAGATGAAACTAGTTTAAATGAAAAAAATAAAGCAATATATGATGCCCAACCCGACGAGTAATATCGTTCGTTATTCTTCAATAATTACACCATCGGTAAAGGAAAATGAGACAAACTCATTTTCTTTTACGGATGAGTCGCCGACAGAAAGAAATTCAGGGGACGCTTTGCGTACTAATTTCTTTCCGTTCAGTGTAATTTTACATTTGATTTAAAATTAAAAATAATGACTTAAAAATATTTATCCATTATATATATAAGACTACATAAAATGGATTGCGATAATAAAACAACTCAATTATCTTTAGAAATACCAAAAGAAGAAGAATTTCTAGAGGAAAATATCCCATTAGTAGATCAAGAAGTTATAGATGACGCACAAGTTTCTGCTAATGATGATACTATAGGTGAAACTGAAGAACCTAAGATGGAAGAAATTAAAATTGATGATGATACGCCAGAAGTTGGTACTGCAAATAATAAAAAACCTTCAATGCAAAATAAAGTTGTAGATTTTTTGGTTAATAATTTCACATATTTATACAAAAAAATTTTACACTATACATCGTGTTCATTAAATAATAAAAAACCTACACCCAATGAACCAAAGTAAATTATTATATCCATATTATATTTTACAGCTTTTCTCATTTAAAACGCTCCATTATTTTATAATAAAATTGAAAATACTTTAAAATTATTTTCAATAAGTAAATAAGATAATGGAAACAGAAATTATATTTAAAAATGCAGGCGGACCTTGGTCACAAGAAGAAGATGCACAATTAAATAAATTATATAATGAAGATATGCTGGATATAATAGAAATATCAAAAATACATAATAGAGCACCAGGTGGAATAACTAGTAGATTAGTTAAGAAGAATTATATTGTTAATAGACAATCCGCAAGAGGATATATAGATTATAAAAATAGCGATTTATACAAAGAAATAGTATCTAATAATAAAGATAAAAAGAAAACTGAAATAGGAGATGATAAACCAGAAAAAAAAATTAAACCCACACAAATAGATAATATATTGATTAGTATTAATAAAAGTGATTATACAGAATTACAAAATGATGTAAAAGAAATGAAAAATGAAATAAAAGATTTAAAAAATACAATAAAAGAATTAGTTGAAATGATGAAAGCAGTTTATGATTTTGAAGACGCATAAAATAGGCGTTTTACACCTTTTTACATTTCAAACGCCGATTCTTTTCTAATATAAAATTACGAGTTTTTAACAAGTATTCCATTTTTATAATAATTATAAGTAGGAGTAAATCCAAAAGTGTTATTTTTACC